>JAEEGF011563509.1_pt1 | contig 145222 bp, 124 predicted proteins | sample 9134171 | NCBI WGS metagenome assembly JAEEGF01 (sample SAMN16246542, study PRJNA631951) | gut metagenome | biome: gut microbiome; feature: rumen; material: AP-attached | host: Bos | place: Iran: Karaj | collected 2018-10 | reverse complement strand
TCAAGGCCGTGAACGGCCTGCAGGAGCTGCTCTTCACCCTCATCCGCGCCCTGCTTGCCGTCCTGCCCCTCGGCATCATGGCCTTCACGGGCCAGCTCGTCTCCCAGATCGAGGCCGGCATCATCGTCGGTGCGCTGGGCCAGTACACGGCCGTCGTCATCGGCGGCAACCTCCTCCAGTTCTTCGTGGTGCTGCCCCTCTTCCTGCTCCTGCGCGGGGTCTCCCCCCTGCGCGTCTGGCGCGGCATGTTCCCGGCCCTCGCCGTGGCCCTCTTTTCCAAGAGCTCTGCCGGCACCCTGCCCGTCACCATGGCCTCGGCCGAGGGGAACCTTGGCCTCGACCGCCGCGTGACCCGCTTCGTGCTGCCCATCTGCACCACCATCAACATGAACGGCTGCGCGGCCTTCATCCTCGTGACTTCGCTCTTCCTCATGCAGAACGCCGGCATCGCGCTCACCGCCGGCACCATGATCGTCTGGATAGGCGTCGCCGTCTTCGCGGCTGTCGGCAATGCCGGCGTCCCCATGGGCTGCTACTTCCTGACCCTCTCCCTCATGGCCTCCATGAACGTCCCGGTGGACCTCATGGGCGTCATCCTGCCCATCTATGCCGTCATCGACATGATCGAAACCTGCGTCAACGTCTTCTCCGACTCCTGCGTCGCGGCCATGACCGACCACGACCTCAGGGGCCGGCTGCCCGAGGCCCAGGCGGCCTAGGACCAGCCTGAACGTGCTTGTCTGCGTCCGGCCGGCTGGGGGATCTTCCCTGCCGGCCGGACGCTTTGCTGCCGTCTGGTCCTTGCGCCTTCCCTCTGCTAGAGTTTTCGGCGCCGCGGGACGCCATGCCTTTGCGGGACAGGTCTCAGAGAGAGGGGAGGATGCCATGGGCAGCAGAAAGATTTCCATCCAGGTCGGCAAGGGCAAGGGCGCCAAGCACAGGAAGCGGGGAAGCTCGTCCTTTGCCGGGCGCTTCCACGGGCAGGACGAGCGCGGGCTGGGCTCGCTGGCGCTTGCCGAGACAAGGAAGGCGGCCGAAGGGGGCGATGCGGCCTCGCAGTGCCTCATGGCCAAGGCCTGCCTGCAGGGGGCGGGCTGCGCGCGCGATGCGCAGGCGGGGGCCGCGTGGTACCGCAGGGCTGCGGAGCAGGGCTCTGCCGAGGGCTGGTTCGGCCTCTTTTCCTGTGCGATCCAGGGACTCGGGATGCCGAAGGACGATGCCGAGGCCTTCCGCGCCTGTGAAAGGGCAGCGGAGCTGGGCCACCTCGATGCCATGGCCAACATGGGACTGCTTGTGCTCAACGGCACGGGCTGCCAGGCCGATCCCGCCAGGGCCCGCGAGTGGCTTGAAAAGGCCGCGAAGCAGGACTCTGCCGAGGCCCAGTACAACCTCTCCTGCCAGCTCTTCCGGGAGGTCGCAGACAGGGCCGCCAGGGGAGAGGCCGTGGAGGCGGTGAACGGCTTCCAGAGCGGAGCTGCCGAACGGGACGCCATGTTCTGGCTGCACAAGGCCGCGCAGCAGGATCTGCCCGAAGCCGTGATCGGCTTGGCCCGCAAGCTCTACGAACGCGGCGCCTGGTCCGAGGAGGCTGCGCGCCCCGGTGGCTGGCTCGAGCGGGCCGCCGACTTCGGCAACGCCTGGGCTAGCTTCGAGCTTGGGCAGCTCCGCTGGCACTATGCCCAGAGCCCCCAGGAAAAGAAGGAGGCCCTGGCCAGGCTGCTTGCGGCTGCCAGGGCCGGCATGCCCCACGCGGAGTATCTGGTCGGCAACCTTGCCGTGACGGGCCAGGCGCCCGGCCTCTTCCGGCGGGAGGGGCTCGCCTGGCTGAAAAAGGCGGCTGCGCACGGCGTGGAGCAGGCAAAGATCATCCTGGAGCTCGAGGAGGCCGAAGGGAGCGGATCCCGCTGAAAGCCGGGCCCTCGCTCTGGACCGCCCGCCGCCGGATCAGGCCCTGGGTCCATCCTCAGGATCCTCACTGAACGCCTTCTTGCGTCTTGAGGCAATCTTCTATAGTTTGAGATCTGGGCGGAGCATACGGATCCGCCTCCATGATTTGCACGCCAGTGTAACCGCTCTGACAAGGAGACTGCGCTATGGGACTGATTTCCTTCTTTAAAGAGGCAGGCGAGAAGATTTTCGGCGGCGGCAAGGCCAATGCCGAGGAACTGAAGAAGAACTTGGACGAGCTCGGCCTTGACACCAAGGATATCCAGGTCGAGGTGGACGGCGACCAGGTCGTGCTCAAAGGCAGTGCCAAGGACCAGGAGACCCTCGAGAAGGCCGCGCTCCAGGTCGGCAACAAGGCTGGCATTGCGAGCGTGAAGACCGACGACGTCAAGATCGAGCAGCCCGCCGACGAGTGCCAGTACCACACGGTCGGTCGCGGCGACTCCCTCTGGAAGCTCGCCGAGAAGTACTACGGCAAGGGCAAGGGTCCCAAGTATACCGTGATCTTCGAGGCCAACAAGCCCATGCTCAAGGATCCCGACAAGATTTACGACGGCCAGGTGCTGCGCATTCCCCCGCTGAAGTAGCCGAAGCCCTGCGCCGCTGAAAAAGCTTCCGTGCGCCGGCTGGGAGAGCATCCCGGCCGGCGCTTTTGCTTGCTTGTCGCCTGCTTGTCTGTCTGGTTGTCTGCCTGCCTGCGGGCGCCTGTCCTCAGCGCGTTTCGGGGAGCCGGCGCTGCAGGGCCAGCAGGACGAGGAAGGCCATGCAGAGTATGGCCTGCATGGTGCCGTAGGCGGCCGTCCAGCCGAAGCGGGTGTAGGCGAGGCTCGGCACAAGCGTGCCGAGCACGCCGCCGAAGTAGTAGCAGGAGAGGAAGAGGCCGTTGACCATGCCCCGGTCGTGCCGCTCGGTGAGCCGGTTGACGATGCCGGGAATGTTGACGTGCACCAGAAACTCCCCGAAGGTCATGAAGAAGATGCCGTAGAAGAGGACCCAGAGGTTCGGGGCGGCCATGGAGGCTGCGGAGAGCATGTAGAGCAGGGAGCCGGCAAGGATAAGGCGCGTCGTGGTGCCGAAGAGGCGCCTGAGGACGCCGAGGCAGGAGCTGGCGAAGAAGCCGACCATGTAGCCGAGGTACATGAGGCCTATGAGGCTCTCCGAGTCGCCCTGGCCGAGCTCCAGCATGCGGAAGGGGATGAGGTTGCCCACGGCCGCGAAGACGAAGAAGCCGCAGCTCTCGACAAAGAGGAGGCTGGGCACGCAGGGCGTGCGGAAGATGGCGGCCACGTCCCGGATGCTCGGAACGCGGTGCGCATGGCCTTCGCCGGACGACTTGGGCGCGTCCAGCAGCATGAGGACGGCGGCGATGAAGAGCAGGCCTATGCCGGCGAGCGTCGGGCGCCAGCCGAAGAGCTCGGCGCACCAGCCGCCGCCGAGGCGTCCGAGCATGGAACCCACGAGGTTGCTCGTGACGTAGCCGGCGAGCGCCCGCCCCAGGGCCATGTGCCGGAAGAGCTGGGCTATGCTCGACATGACGGCCGTGAGCGCGAAGGGCACGAAAACGGCCTGCAGGGAGCGCAGCGCCATGAGCTCGGCAAAGCCCGGCACGAACCACAGGGCCGCGCTCGACAGGGCGAGCGCCCCGCAGGCGCCGAGCAGCATGGCGCGCTGGCCTATGCGCGAGAGGAGCATGCCTGCAAAGAGGGGCGCCACGGCGAGGCAGAGCATGAAGACTCCCACCGTCATGGCCGTCTGGCTCTTGTCCGTTCCGAACTCGGCGCTGATGCTGTTGAACATGGGCTGGGGCGCGTACATCAGGCAGTAGACGCAGACGGAGACGAGCAGCAGGCCGGCGTAGGTCCGGTAGACGCTCTTCATGTGCGTATGGGAATGCGGTGGCATGGGCTTCAACCTTGCTGGGGGAGGGGCGGAGCGCCGCGTCCCGAAGCTTCCGGTCAGGACAGCCGGGCGGCCAGGGGCGCAATCGGCAGGCATTACAGGGAAAAAGCGCAGGGATGTCAATGCTGCACGGCCCTGGCCGCATTGTGCAGCCGTAGGCAGCAAGCTAGGTACCGGCTCTTCCTACTCAAGGCCTGTATGGTGTACAAGAAGGCGTCGGGCGCAGGCGTCCTCCATGCCGGCGCCACGCATCTTCTTCGGAGTGGAACATGAGAGACATCGACTGCAAAGACATAGCGGAGGCGGTGGCGAAGCTTGCCGTCGAGGCCTGCTGCATCCTGCCTGAGGACGTCGTGGAAAGCTTCAGGGCGCACCAGGCCGCGGAGCCCTCCCCCGTGGGCCGGAACATACTCCAGCAGCTCCTCGACAACGCCGGCATTGCGCAGGCCACGAAGACGCCCCTCTGCCAGGACACCGGCCTTGCCGTGATCTTCGCCGACGTGGGCCAGGAAGTGCACATCGTCGGCGGCGCCTTCGAGGACGCCGTCAACGAAGGCGTGCGCAAGGGCTACGTCGAAGGCTACCTGCGCAAGTCCTCGGTCGCGGAGCCGCTCTTCGAGCGCAAAAACACCGGCGACAACACGCCCGCCGTCCTGCACGTGCGCATCGTGCCGGGCGACAGGCTTGTCCTGCGGCTGGCCCCCAAGGGCGCCGGCTCCGAGAACAAGAGCGTCGTGAAGATGCTCGTCCCGGCGGACGGCATCGAAGGCGTGAAGAAGGTCGTGCTCGACGCCGTCAAGGTCGCAGGCCCCAACTCCTGTCCGCCCATGGTGGTGGGCGTCGGCCTCGGGGGCAACCTCGAGCTCTGCGCGGAGCTGGCCAAGCGCGCCTGCGCCCGCGACCTCGAGAGCGTCAATCCCGATCCGCGCTACGCGGCCTTCGAGCAGGAGCTTCTGGACATGATCAACAAGACCGGCATCGGCCCCCAGGGCCTTGGCGGGAAGACGACGGCCATCGCCGTCCACGTGGAGTGGGCAGCCACGCACATCGCCTCCCTGCCCGTTGCCGTGAACATCAACTGCCATTCCGCCCGCCACGCGCAGGCGGTGCTGTAGAGGTGCGCCATGGCGGAAGCAGCGAAGCGCATTCGCGCCCCCTTTGACGACGAGACCGCCCGCTCCCTGCGGGCCGGCGACCGCGTGCTCATCACCGGCACCATCCTGGCCGCCCGCGATGCGGCCCACAAGCGCCTGGTTGAAACCCTCGACCGCGGCGAGAAGCTCCCTGTGGACCTGAAGGGCCAGGTCGTCTACTACGTCGGCCCCAGCCCCGCCCAGCCGGGCCAGGCCATAGGCGCGGCCGGCCCCACGACCTCCGGCCGCATGGACGCCTACACCCCGCGCCTGCTCGCCGAGGGCCTCAAGGGCATGATAGGCAAGGGCTACCGCAAGGAAGCCGTGGTCGAAGCCATGAAGCGGCACGGCGTGCCCTACCTGGCCGCCGTCGGCGGGGCAGGCGCCCTGATTTCGAAGAGCATACGCAAGTACACCGTGCTCGCCTATCCGGAGCTCGGCCCCGAGGCCGTGGCCGCCATGGAGGTGGAAGACTTCCCGGCCATCGTCGTCATCGACGCCACGGGCGACAACTACTACGAAACGGGACAGGCTCCCTACAGGGAGATCTAGCGCCCAGCCTAGGCGCAAGGAGGAAGCATGCTCATCCGGCACTGGATGGCGAAGCACGTCATCTCGGTCGACCCCAACGACTCCCTGCTCAAGTGCAGGGCCCTGTACCAGACCCACGGCATCTCGAGGCTTCCTGTTGTCGACAGGGAGAACCGCGTCGTCGGCATTCTCTCGCACAACGACATCGAGAAGTTCAAGCCCGCCAGCGAGACGGGCTACGAATACATCGAGACCATGGACATCCTCGACAAGACGCGCGTCAAGGAGTGCATGACGAAGGATCCGATCTGCGCCCACGTCAACGACACCATCGAGATGGCTGCCGAGAAGATGCTGGAGCACAGGGTGAGCTGCCTGCCCGTCCTGGACGACGATGCCCGGCTTGCCGGCATCGTCTCCGAGCGGGACATCTTCAAGAGCCTCGTCAGCATCACCGGCATCCACCAGCCGGGCGTCCAGCTCGCCTTCGAGCTGCCGAACCAGCGGGGCGAGCTGCGCCAGCTGATCAGCCTCGTCGTGGCGCACGACATGCGCCTGGTCTCTGTGCTCTCCATCCTCAAGGACAACGTCCGCATCGTCTCCATCCGCTGCCGCGGCGCAAGCGAACAGGCCGAAGACGCCATGATCGAGGACATGAAGGCCCAGGGGCTGCTCTACTGGGTCAGAGGCGGGAAGACCCACCTCGTCTGACGTCGCGTCTGATCTGGAGCCGTTCCTGCCTGAGGCAGGGATCTCGAGGGGCTGGGGCGGTTGAGGCACCGCGTCCATCTTGCTTGGCAGGGGATGTTCTGCTAGCCTTTCCAAACTTTTCTATCAGGACTGGCGGAGCTTCCCCGGCTTTGGGCGGTGCCCTTCCACCCCCGGCCCGGCGCTTCCGGCCCGCCCGCAATGGACGCGCCCTGAGCCGTGCGCGCTTCCCCCCCTCAGCGAGGTATATCCCTATGTTCAAAGCCGCAGTTCTTGGCCTCGGCAACATCGGCCGCAATGTCATCCAGTCGCTTGAAGTCGTGCCCGACGGCGAGTGCATCGGCGTGGTGCGCCGTCCCGCCTCCGTCGGCAAGACGCCCTACGACCTGCGCGGCGTGCCCGACTTCCCGAGCTTCGACGATCTGCTGGATCACGCCGGCAAGCCCGACGTCGTGATCCTCGGCCTGCCTTCCCGCCGCGTGCCCGGCGCGGCGGCAGAGCTCCTTTCCCGCGGCTTCTGCACCGTCGACAGCTTCGACATCCACGACCGCATCGTGGAAGTCGTGGGCTCCCTCGAGGAGGAGGCCAGCAAGGGTCATGCCGTCGCCGTCACGGCGGCAGGCTGGGATCCCGGCACGGACTCCATCCAGCGCACCCTCTTCCAGGCCATGGTGCCCGTGGGCACCACCTTCACCAACTTCGGACGCGGCCGCTCCATGGGCCACTCCGTCGCGGTGCGCGCCATGGAGGGCGTGGCCGACGCCACGGCCATCACCATCCCCCTGGGCGGCGGGCGCCACTCCCGCCAGGTCTACGTCGTGCTCAAGGAGGGCTACACCCTCGAGCAGGTCGAGAAGACCATCAAGGCAGATCCCTACTTCGCCTCTGATCCGCTGAATGTCACTGCCGTCAAGGACAGCGCGGCCCTGAGCATGGTGGCCGACGCCTCCCACGGCGTGCTCATGGAGCGCATCGGCGCTTCCGGCGGCGCCTGCAACCAGCAGATCCGCTTCGACATGCGCATCGACAACCCCGCGCTGACGGCCCAGATCCTCGTGGCCAGCGCCAGGGCCGCCGTGCACCTGCACGAGATGGAGCAGTACGGCTGCTACACCCTGATCGACATTCCGCCCATCATGCTGCTGCCCGGCGAGCGCATGGAGCTGCTCAGCCACCTGGTCTAGCCGCGCCTAGTCCAGCCAAGGGCGCATTCTCTCTTTCTGCGCAGTGCCGCACGGGGCAGACCCTCGTGCGGCACTGCCGTCTCAAGGCGGCCCGGCAGCCCCGGCCCCTTGCCGAGGAGTCCCCATGGAGCTTGCCCTCGCCACGGTCCTCATCGCGGCCGCTGCCTTCTTTGCGGCCGGCTTCGTCGATGCCATCGCCGGCGGGGGCGGCCTTGTCACCCTGCCGGTGCTCCTGCTCTGCGGGGTGCCCCCGCACATGGCCCTGGGCACCAACAAGATGGCCGTGTCCCTGGGATCCATGGCCGCCCTGTTCTCCTTTGCCAGCAAGGGGCTGGTGGAGCGGCGCGTGGCGCCCTGGGGAAGCCTTGCGGCCTTCCTCGGCGGGGCCTTGGGCTCCTGGCTCGCCCTGCTCGTCGACAGCGCGCTGCTGGGCAAGATCCTCGTCTTCCTTCTGCCCGTGGGCGTCCTCGTCTCCCTCGGCACGCGCTTCCGGGGCCGGGAAGACCGCCTTCCCGAACGCTGGCTCTGGCTCAAGGCCCTTGGCATCGGCCTTGCCATCGGCACCTACGACGGCTTCTTCGGTCCCGCCACGGGCAGCTTCTTCATCCTGGCCCAGCACCTTGTCCTGCACATGGGGCTCGTGCGGGCCTCGGGCACGGCCAAGGCCATGAACCTCGCCTCCAACGCCGGCGCGCTTGCCGGCTTTGCCGCCGGCGGCGCCGTCGTCTGGGCTCTCGGCGCGCCGCTGGCCCTGGCGAGCATTGCCGGCAACCTGCTCGGCGTGCGCCTTGCCGTGCGCATCGGCGCATCGGCTGTCAGGAACTTTCTCTACCTCGTCCTGGCAGGCCTGCTCGCCACCCTGATCTGGCGCTTCGTGATCTAGCCGGCGATCTCAGCGCCCTGCGGCGCGCGCGAGAGCACGACGTCCGCCTGAGCGAAGGCCGGCTCGTGGAAGAGGCAGGGCAGGTGCTGGAAGTCATGGGCCTTGGCAAGCCGGGCGCCGGCTTCGCCTGCCAGAAAGGCCTCCTGGCCCGCTGTGGGCGTCAGCACAAAGGTGCAGGCAAAGGCGGTCTTGGTGAGGTGCATCGAGAGGAAGCTGGCTAGGCCGGCGCGCGCCCTGCGCGTGGCGAGGATGCCGGCAACGGCGATTTCAGGCTCGCCCTCGAAATCCCGGATGCGGGAGAGCAGGAGTGGTGCGGCGTCGAGCGGGCGGGTGGCCTCGTAGATGCCGGCATAGCGCTGGGGCAGGGGGACGCCCTTTCTGCCAAAGCGGCGTTCGAAGAGCTCGCGCCGCACCTCCGTCTCCCGAACGACCGGGCAGGCAAGCGAGGCCAGATAGGCGTCCATGGCCGGCCCCGGCGCCCCGCAGACGAAGCGCAGGAGCGGGGGCTTCGGCATGCGGTCGGGAAAGGTCAAGGGAATCTCGGCGATCTTTGCCTGCACGTCGAGCAGCAGCGCGAGATCGTCCTTGAAGGCTTCGGTCGAGGGATCCATGACGCTGCCCGAAACATCGCAGTAGAAGAGGCGCGCCATCATGGCAAGGAGGCTGCGCCTGCCGTTGCAGAAGAAGCCGGCCTGTCCGCAGCCGTCAAGGCTGTAGAAGTCGATGTGCTTGGAGACGCAGAAGCAGATGTCGCAGATCTCGGCGTCGCTGACGCTGAAGGCCTTCTGGCAGTCCAGCAGGAAGTCCAGCGCCTCCTGCACGCCCCGGGGGCCGTGGTCGTAGAAGGAGATGCGGGGAAGTCCGCCTGCGCCTGTCCGCAGCCGTGCCGTGTCGGGCTTGCCGAAGTCGTGCACCAGGGCGCAGAGCATGTCGGCCAGGCTGAAGTCATCGCGCTCGAGCGCAGCCTGCAGGACAAGCATGACGTGGGTCCAGACGCCGTCTTCCATGTGGTAGGGGGTGGCGCCTCCTGGAGCGAGCTGGCGGGTTGCCTTCAGCCGCTCCACCAGCGCAGGCCGCGCCTGGCAGAGGTAGTCGACGAGGCGCCGCCGGAGGGCGAATCGTTCAAGGTTCATGATGCAGGATGCCGGGGCTGGAGGGGAATGGCGCGCCTTTCGGCGTGCCGAAGCTAAGCTGCGGGCTGCCTGGCCTGTTTGAGGACAAAGGCAATGCGGGGGCAAGATGCCCGCATGCTAAGCGGGTCCGCCCGGCAAGGCAAGGCGTCGCAAACCTGCAGGGGGCAGGCCTGCCTGCAGGAGGAATATGCGGATCGGATGCCCATGCCTGCCTGGCGAGCTGCGCTGTGTCCGCCTTCCTCCGCGGCGCAAAAAGGGGTGGGACAGGCCGAGGAGGCCGAAGGGGGGGGAGGAGAGGCGAGGGGCTTTAGAGCGAGACTTTTGGCGCGCCCTTGTGTAGCATGGCGTGGCCGTTGCGCCGGCCGGCCGCTTTCCGGCCGGAAGGACGGCATGCACAACGGCAAGGAGGTGCGCCATGGGCGCCGTAGGCCGCAACGATCCCTGCCCCTGCGGGAGCGGGAAGAAGTACAAGCAGTGCTGCCTGAAAAGGGAGCGCGAGGCTGAGATGCGCCTGCAGGCGCAGGCCTCGGCACGGGCCGAGGACGAGACGGCCGCCCACGAGGCGGCTGCGTGGCTGCGCGGCTACAGCCCCCTGATGGCCGCGTCCTTGAGCGAGGCCTTCTTCGGCCCCGGCCTCGATGCCGGCGCCAAGCTTGCCAAGCTGCCCCGGGGCTTTGCCCTCGAGTGCCTCAGGCTCTTCGACGAATGGGCGCTCTCCCAGCTCCGCGTCCAGCTGAAGGACAGGACGGCGCAGGCCTGCGAGCTCGTCCTCGGCGAGGGGGGGCCAAGGCTTTCCCGGACCGGCCGGGACTACGTCCAGGCCCTTGCCGGCACGGAGCTCTCCCTCTACGACGTGCTGGAGACGGGAGCGGACCGCATGCGGGTGCAGAGTCTGCTGGATCCTGAGGACGAGCCCTTCTGGGCTCACGTGGATCTGGTGCACGCCCCCTTTGCGGCAGGCAACGTCGCAGGGCTGCGCATCATCCAGCGCCAGGGAAGGACGGAAGTCGCCCGGGGCGCCCTTGCCTTTGCCAGGGGTACGGGCCTGCAGGTGCTTGATGCCGTCCGCCAGGAGATCGCCAAGGCTGCAGAGCTCGATGCCGAGGGGCGCAGGCGGCTTGCCGAGCGGCTCGTCGTGCGCATCTGGATGGGAATGCTGCAGGGCGGGCAGTCAGGATAGGAAGTTGAAGCCATGGTGCGGCACGGCTTCCAGGAGCGGACCTGCTCCCTCGCGGGCCTCTTCTGGAAGGGGCGGGCCGTTGCCGGCTTAAAGCCGTTGCATCCCGTGAGGATCTTTGTGGAAGGAGAAGAAAATGTCGATGTTCGACCCCGACGCCTCCTGCCACTGCGGCAGCGGAAAGAAGTACAAGGACTGCTGCATGGACAGGGAGCAAGCCAAGTTCAAGGAAATGCTCGAGGAAGCAGGCCTTGACGGCATGGATCCCGAGGCCTTCATGGAAGAACTGCAGAAGTTCATGGCGAATCCGAAGGCCATGGAGGCCATGGAGGAGCGCCTGCTTCCGCTCAAGACGGCAGGCGACATCCTGGCCCGCCGCTGGGGAGAACAGGAGCTTTCCGCAGTCTTCTTCGGAGGCGAGGGCTGGGACGGGCAGCGGTTTCGCCATGTCGGCATGGAGTGCAGGAGCCAGATGGACATGGCCTTCTGCGAATGGGTGCTCTCCCAGGCGAAACCCGGCGAGCCCTCGCAGGCCCTTGCCTCTGCGCCCAGGGACATCATGCCTCCGCTTTCCCGGAGCGCGTACGACTTCGTGGAGGAGCTGCCCGGAAGCGCGCTCTCGCTCTACGAAGTCCAGGACAGGCGCAAGGGCGAGGTGCTCCTGCTCGATCTGCTCGCGCCCAAGGCCAAGCCCGTCTGGGCCGTCATGCAGGACGGCGACATAGGCTTCTTCAAATGGGACATTGCCGGCCTGAGGCTTCTGGGAGAGCCCGGCAGCCTGCACCTTTCCCCGGCCGTGTGCACGATGCCGCGATCCCTTGGCCTGGAGATAGCCAAAGCGGTCAAGTCCAGGCTTCGCGGCAACGCCAGGCGCAAGCGGCCGGAGGATCCTGTCCGCGTGCAGACGCTTGCCATCGTCCACGGCTGGCTCGGCTATGTGGATGGCGGCGAATACGAGTACTTCCCCCTGCCCGAGATTCCCCCCAAGCCCAAGGAAACGGCGCTGGAGGTCACGGGCGTACAGGGCGTGGTCGACTGGGGCAGGGTCGAGGCGGCCCTGGACCGGTCTTCGGCCTTTGTCCGCGAGGGTGGCGGCTGGGTCTGGACCGTGGAGGCGGCGCCAGGCCGAAGTGTCGTCGCGGGACGGCTCGAGAACTGGAAGGGCGCGCTGGCGGCCGCCGCCCCGAACGAGTACCTGCTCCAGGCGCTGCGCACCCGGCTGGAGGCCCTCGGCATCCGTCCCGCGCCCCTGTCCCTGGACCGCAACTGGGAGACCGGCGGCATGGAGTGGCGTCCCGCGCCCCTGCCGCTTCCTGCCGGCAGCAAGGAATGGGGCTACGCCTGGCTTGTCCGGGACTATCTCGGCCTGCTTTACATGCGGGTGGACTACCTGGACGGAATGTCGGCGAAGGAGATGCTTGCCAGGCGTGGCGGCAGGGCCCGCGCAGCCGAGTTCCTGAAGGTCATGGAGAATGCCGAGGACCAGCGCTGGGACGATCCCGTCGTGCCTGCGCCTCTGGATCTTGGCTTTCTGTGGCGGGAGCTCGGGCTCGAGGACATGCTCCCCAAGGCGGACCAGGCGGACAGGGACGCCGGCGCCGCCGAGGCCACCCGGGAGTCGACGCCCAAAAGGGCGCGCATCATCCCCTTCGAAGCCGCAAAGCGGCGCTGAATCGCATGCCGCCGGGCCAAGGCGCCGGCAGGGAGGATGCTCATGGCAAGCAAGAGAGCCAAGAAAAAGGCACGAAACAAGGCAGAGGAAAAGGCCAGGCAGGCCGCAGGCGCAGGCGCTTCCGCGCAGGCCCCTGCGCGAGGTTCTGCGCAAGCCTCCGGCAAGCCTTCTGACGAAGCCGGGGCGCAGGAGCGCAGGGCCTGCGTGGCCGAGGCCGCGCGGCGCGTCCTCGAGGAGGACAGCGCGCTCGCCTCGAAGATGGAGGCCTCCTTCTTTGGCCCTGAAGGGCGGCAGAGCGCTCTTGCGGTTCTGGACAAGGAGGCGAGGCTCGTCGCGGAGCACTGCTTCAGCGAGTGGCTGATTTCCTGGGTGCCCTGCGAAGGGGACCTCCCCTTTGGCGCAGAGGCCAGGCGCTACGCAGAGTCGCTTTTCGGCACCAGACTGACGGTTTGCGAGGTCCAGGAAGTCTCAGGGCAGGAGGTGCTGGTGATGGACCTTATAGGCGCCCAGGACAAGGCCTTCTGGCTGGATCTGGGCAGCGCCTGTCTAGGACTTGTCCGCTGGGACATCGTCGGCCTGCGCCTGCTTGAGCGGGATGGCGGCTTCCATGTCTCGGACGGCGTTTTGCGCTTCAGCCGGCCCGCAGGCATGCGCCTGCATGTGGCCATCTCGGACGAGTTCAAGCGCGACGCCAAGCGCAAGCACCGCACACCAACAGACTGGATTGTGGACTGTCTCGCCACCCAGATGTGGCTCATCGGCGAGGGGGAGGGCCTGAAACGGCTCGCCACGTGCTCTGAGGCCCCTGTGGCCGTCCCCGAGACCCTGCCTGCGTGGCGCCCCTACGTGAACGTCTACAGCGTTGGCAGCTGGCCAAGCCTCGAGGCTGTGCTTGCGCAGAGCCAGGACATCGAAAAGGCCGGGAGCACCCGGTGGATCTGGCGCGTTTCGGCTGGCATGGGACGGGAGGTGCCGGTAGCCCTGCTGGAGCGCCGGGGCGACATGCTTGAGGTCGCGGGCGCCACGGCAGGCCTGCGCAGGGCCGTTTCGTTCATGCTCTGGCAGCGTGCCAGGGGCAACGCCAAATACGACACGACGGAAGAAGTGCAGGATCAGGCGAGGCGAAGGGCCTTCTGCGAGCTGCTCGATGCTCCGGCCAAGGCTGGGCCTGAAGTCCGCGCCGCCACCTTCCTCGTCCGGCATTATCTAGAACTGCTCTACAAGGAGCATCCGTGCTTCGGCAAACGAACCGCAGGCAATGCCATTTTTCTGAAAAGCGTCCGGGAGAGGGTGATCCTGCATCTCAAGGCCTGGGAAAACGAGGAGCTGAAGTGCCGGCGTCCGGAACTTTCGGCGCCTCTGGACCTCGGCTTCATGTGGGAACGCCTCGGCATCGGGCGCTGGTCTGCAGCCGTGGCCGCCGAAGTTGCGCGCGGTCCACAGAAGGACACGGCGGCAGGGACGGTTCCCGCAGGCAGCACGGCTCCCGCGGCCGGAGCGCCGGCGGACGCCTCCCTGCTGGAAAAGCTCGAGGCGCAGAGCGCCGGCTACCAGCCGGCCTGCGTGCTCGGCGCCATGGCGGAGCTGGATCTGGCAACGGCCGTGCTTGCCAATGGCGGAAGCCTGACGGCTACGCGGGCGGCCTGGCTTCTTGCCTGCGATGCGCGGGGCATGGAGCAGCTTCTGGACGCGCTGTGCGCCCTTGGCTACTTCGCCAAGGAGGGGGCGGGCGCGGCCGCGCGCTACAGCGTGGCGCAGGGCTTCGAGCGCCTGCTCGACAGCCGCGATCCCTCCTCCTACATCCCCATGCTCAGGCACCGCGCGTGCATCCAGCGCAGCTGGAGCCGGCTTTCCTGGGCCGTCAGGGACGGCCTGCCCCAGAAGGGGCGCGAGAGCTTCCTCGGCCCTGAGCAGGACGGCGCCTCCTTCATCATGGCCATGAACGCCATCGCCATCCGCCTGGCCGAGGAGACCGTGGACGCGCTGGACAAGGCTGGCGTCTTCCGTCGCCTCGGCCCCTGCTTCCGCCTCATCGACATCGGCGGGGCCTCTGGCACCTATACCGAAGCCTTCCTGCGCCGCCTGCCCGAGGCCTCGGCAGCCCTTTTCGACCTGCCGGCCGGCATCGAGGCCGCCCGCCGGCGCTTTGCAGGCTCTTCCATGGAAGGGCGCGTCGAGCTCATCGAGGGCGACTTCACGAAGCGGGGCTTCCCGCTGGGCTTCCACCTTGCCTGGATCAGCGCCATCATCCACCAGATGAGCCGGCAGGAGTGCCGGGATCTCTACGCCAAGGCCTATGCAGCCCTCGAGCCGGGCGGCCTTGCCGCCGTGCGCGACTTCGTCATGGACGCTTCGCGCACCAGCCCTGCGGCAGGCGCCCTCTTCGGCGTCAACATGCTCGTGCAGACGGGCGGGGGCCGGGTCTTCACCTTCGAGGAGATCCGGGAAGACCTCGAGGCGGCCGGCTTTGCGGACGTCCGCCTTGCCGTGGACAAGCCCAGCATGTCCGCCGTCGTCACGGCGGCAAAGCCGGCATAGGGAGACTGGCCATGGACGACCTTGTGCTCTGCCCGAATCCCCTGCGCCTTGCGGCAGGCGTGGATGCGGCCTGCCTGCCCTTTGGCATGGAGACTGCACGGCGCACGCGCGCCTTCCACCAGGGCCTTTCCGCCTACCAGCCAACGCCGCTGGCTTGCCTTCCGCATTTGGCAAGGGCTCTGGGGCTTGGCGCCGTCTTGGTCAAGGACGAGTCGAAGCGCTTCGGGCTCAAGGCCTTCAAGGCCCTTGGCGGATCCTATGCTATGGGCCTGGCTCTGGCGGATGCGCTCGGCATCCCGGCGCAGGAGGCAAGTCCCGCCCGCGTGGCCTCGCCGGAAGCGCGGCGGCGGCTTGGCCAGATGCGCTTCGTCACTGCCACGGACGGCAATCACGGCAGGGGCGTTGCCTGGGCTGCCAGGGAGCTTGGCCACAGGGCCGAGGTCTTCATGCCGAAAGGCTCGGCCAGAGCCAGGGTCGAGGCCATACGCGCCCTCGGCGCCGAATGCACGGTCACGGAGCTCGGCTACGACGACACCGTGCGCCTGGCCGCCCGCCATGCCGAAGCCTGCGGCGGCATGCTCCTGCAGGACACGGCCTGGCCCGGCTACGAGCAGGCCCCCCTGCGGATCATGCAGGGCTACTGTACCCTTGCCCTGGAGTGCCTGGAGCAGATGGATGCGGCCGGCCTTGGCCTGCCGACCCACCTCTTCCTGCAGGCCGGCGTGGGCTCCTTTGCCGGCGCCCTGCTCGCCTTCTTTACGGCGCATGCCGGGAAGGCGCCCGTTGCCTGCACCGTCGAGCCCCATGCCGCCAACTGCCACTGCCTCTCCTTCGAGGAGGGCGACGGCAAGCCCCATGCCGCGGCCGGCCCTATGGACACCATCATGGCAGGTCTGGCCTGCGGAGAGCCCAATCCCCTCTCCTGGCAGATCCTCAAAAACCACGCCGCAGGCGGGCTCTCCCTTGGCGAGGGGGTGGCCGCCAACGGCATGCGCCTGCTGGCCGCCCCTGAATCCGGCGATCCAGCCGTGGTCTCCGGCGAATCGGGAGCCTCCGCCATGGGCGCGCTCGAGTATCTCATGACCCGCGAAAGCATGGCCGAAAACCGGGCGTTGCTTGGCCTCGGCCCCTCCTCCCGCGTGCTCGTCGTCAGCACCGAAGGCGACACCAATCCTGCCATGTACCGCGACGTCGTGCGCTACGGGCGCTTTGCCTGCCTGTAGCCGGGCGCCTGCTGCCGGGGCGGACGCCAGGGTGCCTCCCGCGCTTCACCCTCACGCAGCCCCTCGCGCCATGGTGGACGGCGCCTTCGGCAAGGCTTAGCCAGGGAACGGCGCTGCCGGAGGCGTTCTTTCCTCAGGCGGCAGGGGCGCATGCCAGCATTTCGGGAGTCAGGCCATGCATGCGGCTGGGCGTGTTGGCCGCTCGGGCCGGGCAGCCCCCATTCTGAACTCCCGCACTGAACTCCCGCGAGCCGGGAAGGAGCAGCCATGAAGCAGAACAGAACAAAGAAGAAAGCCGGCAGCGACGCGAATCCGCTCGCCTTCGACGGGATCATCTGAGTTTTGGCAGTTTTTCTACTATAAAACACTATCGTCCAGCTAACTATCTGATTATAATCTATATTTTTGATGCCCGTCCATGCGAGAGGTCCTCGAAGCTAGTAGATTTCTAATAGAAAAGAGGTTTGCTGTATCTGGTAAATCAGGGGCCACCACATGTCCTTACATCCGCATTTCTATCTATAAGCTAGCGAAAATATTGAGTTTTTCGTATAGGCAAATAGAGCGTAGCTGATACTAATAGAAAACATGCCAAAACTCAGAGGGCACAGGGCCCTGAGTCGCGCGACCTTTTCCGGCAGCACGAAGCCGTCGCGGGAACCCGCCAGCAGCAGGAAGGGCATGACCAGTCGCCTGAGGTCGGCATCGCTGAAGCTGGGCCAGGCATGGCAGTTGTCTTTGGCCGCGCGGAAGAGGGCCTGCCAGCCGCCTGAGGACGGATGCTCCGCCTGCAGCCTGGCAAAGAAGCGCGGCTGGCGCGCGAGGCCGCCCCTGTCCGGATCCAGTTCGGCGAAGAAGGCCCGCGCAGGCTCGTTGGCAACGCCCGCAGAGCCTATGGAGACAAGCGTGCGGCAGCGCTTGGGCGCAAGCACGCCAAGGCTCATGGCAACATCGCCGCCCATGCTGTGGCCAGCCGCGTGCACCTGCCCGATGCCGAGTTCGTCAAGGAAGGCGAGCATGTGCCTGGCAAGATCCGGCGTTGTCCAGGAAGGCGGGCCGGCCAGCTCGCCCCGTGTCCCGGCAGGTCCGGCACCAGCACCCGGAAGCGGGCTGAGAGCATGCGGGCGAGGGGGGCAAAGGACGCGCCCGTGCAGAAGCCGCCGTGCAGCAGGAGCACGGGGAAGCCCTGCCCTGCCTCGCGGTAGCGGATACGCAGATCGCCGAGAACGGCTTCGGGCATAGCGCCTCCTGCTCAGAGGACAGGCAAGGCGCCCGGGGCCAGATCTGGACTGGCCAGGGGCGCCCTGCTGACTTTCAAAGATGGAAAGGCGCTAGTTCTCGACGACCGTGCCCAGCGGCTCGCCGTCCACGAGGTAGCGCTTCAGGGCCCCGCTCTCCGAGCCGTTGAGGATGAGCGCGCGGCGGCAGCCATGGTCGAGGGCGTTGAGGCAGGCGTCCACCTTGGGGATCATGCCGCCCGTGATGGTGCCGTCGGCCTTGAAGGCATCGATGTCGGCCCTCGTCAGCCGAGGCTGAAGCACGCCCTGCTTGTCGAGCACGCCGGGCACGTCGCTCATGAGCACGAAGTACTCGGCGGCCAGGGCGCCGGCAACCGCGCCGGCAGCCGTGTCGGCGTTGACGTTGAGGGCCCGGCCCTGCGGACCTTCGGCCACGGGGGCCACGACGGGCATGAAGCCGCCGTCCATAAGACAGGCAAGAACGGCGGGATCGACCTTCGTCACCTCGCCGACGTTGCCGAGCTCGGGCCTGCGCACCTCGGCATGGAGCAGGGAGGCGTCGCGGCCGCAGACGCCGCAGGCGCGCACGCCCTGCTGGACGAACTGGGCGACCACGGCCTTGTTGACCTGGCCCGCCAGCACCATCTCCACCGCCTCCATGGTGGCGTCGTCGGTGACGCGCAGGCCCTGCTCGAAGCGGCTCTCGATGTTCAGGCGCTTGAGCAGGGAGGAGATCTGGGGGCCGCCGCCGTGCACGACGATGAAGGATCGGCCGCCACGGGCCAGCTCCGTCAGGTCTCTGGCAAAGGCGCGACTCAGTTCAGGCACGGTCATGGCGTGTCCGCCGTACTTGATCACTACGGGAATGGTCTTCATGGATCTCCTCCTTAGCAAACAGTTGTCGTCAGCTGCCCTGCTCCGGCGGGCTGTCCGGATTGGCGCCGGCAGGCTGGCTTTCGCCTGCCTCCCCGGCAGACGGGGCGGGCTCGGCCGCCTTGCGCTCGAGGCGCTCCCTGCGACGCCGCTCGCGCTCAAGATTTTCCTCTGCCTGGTGCCGGCTCGCCTCGAGATGCTTTTCGGCCTTCACCTCGTCGAAGGTCATGCGCGTAAAGCTGGTCCGCTCCATGTCGGGCAGGACGCGGACGACGGTCTGGACGCCGGAGCGCTCCTTCATCCAGACGCCGATCTCGCCGCCGGCCTGCACGGCCTTGGGGGCGTAGGAGGCGATCATGGCGCCGGCCAGGCGCCTGGCCTCGTCCGTCCAGGAGCGCCCCCGCCGCAGGAGGGCCAGAGGTCCCGGATAGTCGCACACGCCGGCCAGCAGGTCTTCAGACTCCTGGCTCTTCTTGAGCGTCTCGTTGTCGTAGCTGTTCCGACCCATGACGAGCCAGCAGGCCTGGCCTTCGGCGAGGAGCCAGTACTGCCGCCCCCAGGCCGCCAGGCGGTAGTCCGAAGCGGAAGGGGATCCGAGGCGGGTGCGTATGGGCCAGTAGCGTCGGGCGTTTTCGCGCTCCGCAAGCCAGCAGCCGCCGCCCGGCGAAGGAATTTCCTCAAAGCCGTAGGCCTTGGCCAGGGCGAGCTGGTCCTGGCGGCCGCGGCCGTGGATGCCGAGCAGCCTCGAACGGTCCACGAGGCCTGACGTCTCCATGGGCGTCGGATCGAGATGCAGGGCGCTCAGCGGCCGCAGGAGCAGGCCGTCCACGCCAGCCTCCCGGCGTATGGTGTTGAGCACGTCCCTGCGCTGGGACATGGGGCGCTGGCCCATGACTTCGCCTGTGGCGATGAACTTGGCGCCAAGCTCCTCCATGCGCCGCTTGGCAAGCCGAAGCAGGAGGATCTTGCAGTCCACGCAGGGATTCATGACCTTGCCGAAGCCGTGGGGGGGCCAGCCGCTGACAAGGGCGGCCATCTCCCTGGAGCAGTCCAGCGCCTCGACCTCCACGCCGTAGAGGCGCTTCCAGCGCTCCCGCGCCGAAGACGAGGGCGAGCCGAAGAAGGGCGACCAGAAATGCAGGCAAAGCATGCGCAGGCCCTGGTCCGCAAGCACTCTGGCGGCCAGTATGCTGTCCAGGCCGCCGGAGAAGAGAGAGACGCCGTCATAAATGTTTTCCATAGTCTGCTTTCTTATACGGGGGCTTGGATTTAGGCAAGGCGGAGCGCTTGGCGCTCCTTGCGGCTGGTTGCTTTATGGGAAATCCTTTTTTGACATTTATTTTACTTATAGGTAAAACCGCTTCCACGCACACGCCGCTCCCGCCGCAGGGCTGCGCTTCGCAGCTTTTCGGCCGCGTGTTGCCTTGCCCTTCGGCTAATGATAGAAAATCGACCTTTGCAAACGCCGTTTTGAGGAGAATTCCACATGGCAAGAAAAACCGCTTTGACTCCCGAAGAAGCCAAGCGCGAGGCGCTCGGCACCGCGCTGTCGGCCATCGAGCACAAGTACGGCAAGGGCGCCGTCATGAAGCTGTCCGACAGCGCCGTCGTCCGCATCCCGGTCATCCCTACAGGCTCCATCGGTCTGGACATGGCCCTCGGCGTCGGCGGCATCCCGCGCGGCCGCATCACCGAAATCTTCGGCCCCGAATCCTCTGGCAAGACGACGCTCACCCTGCACATCATCGCCGAGTGCCAGAAGCGCGGCGGCACCTGCGCCTTCATCGACGCCGAGCACGCGCTCGACACGACCTACGCCAAGGCGCTCGGCGTCGACGTCGACTCCCTGCTCATCTCCCAGCCCGACTACGGCGAACAGGCGCTCGACATCGCCGACATGCTCGTCCGCTCGGCGGCCGTGGAGCTGGTCGTCGTCGACTCCGTTGCGGCCCTGGTTCCCCAGGCCGAGCTCGAGGGCGACATGGGCGAGACCCAGGTCGGCGGCCACGCCCGGCTCATGTCCCACGCCATGCGGCGCCTTACCGGCACCATCCACAAGTCCCACACCGCCGTCATCTTCATCAACCAGATCCGCATGAAGATAGGCCAGATGGGCTACGGCAGTCCCGAGACCACCACGGGCGGCAACGCCCTCAAGTTCTACTCCTCGGTCCGCCTCGACATCCGCCGCGTCCAGACCCTCAAGGACAAGGACACCCCCGTGGGCTCCCGCACCACGGTCAAGGTCGTCAAAAACAAGGTCTCCCCGCCCTTCAAGAAGGCCACCTTCGATATCATCTACGGCCACGGCATCTCCCGCTCCGGCGAGCTCATCGACTACGGCACCGAGGGCAAGATCCTCGACCAGAGCGGCTCGTGGTTCGCCTACGGCGGAGAAAAACTCGGCCAGGGCCGCGAGAATATCCGCGCCATGCTGGACGAGGACGAGGATCTGCGCATGCGCCTCGAGGCCGACGTGCGCAAGTATCTCGGCCTGCCGCCGGACGACCAGCAGCCCCTCCCGGTCCAGGACGCCCAGCCCCAGGCCCAGCCTGCGCCGGCGAAGGACGTCCCCGCGCAGGAGCCGGATCCGGACTACGTCCCCGGCGCCGAAGAATTCTAGCCCCCCGTCTGCGGGCCGGCCCCGGGGCCGGCCCGCAGGCCTTTCCCACCAACCCCTCTGCACTGCCTTCACGGAGCCCCGCACATGCTCACTGCTCAAGAAATCCGCCGCCGCTACCTCAAGTTCTTCGAAAGGCACGGCCACGCCGCCGTCGAATCCGGACCGCTGATTCCGCCGAACGATCCCACTCTGCTCTTCACCAACGCCGGCATGGTCCAGTTCAAGAAATGCTTCACCGGCGAGGAGGACAGGGGCTACACCCGCGCAACCACGGCGCAGAAGTGCCTGCGCGTCTCCGGAAAGCACAACGACCTCGAGAACGTCGGCCGCACCGCGCGCCACCACACCTTCTTCGAGATGCTCGGCAACTTCTCCTTCGGCGACTATTTCAAGCGCGAAGCCATCACCTGGGCCTGGGAGTTCTGCACCCAGGATCTGGAGCTGCCCAAGGACAAGCTCTGGGTCACCGTCTTCCGCGACGACGACGAGGCCGCCGACCTCTGGCACGAGATTGCGGGCCTGCCCTACGAGCGCATCGTGCGCATGGGAGAGAAGGACAACTTCTGGACCATGGGCGACACCGGCCCCTGCGGCCCCTGCTCGGAAATCTACATCGACCAGGGCGAGGACATGTCCTGCGGTCCCGACTGCGGCATAGGCAAGTGCGACTGCGACCGTTTCCTTGAAATCTGGAACCTGGTCTTCACCCAGTTCGAGCAGATGCCGGACGGCACCCGCGTTCCACTCGCCAAGCCCAACATCGACACCGGCATGGGCCTCGAGCGCATCGCGGCCGTCTGCCAGGGCAAGCGCTCCAACTTCGACTGCGACCTTTTCCAGAGCATCATCCAGTATGCCGCCAAGGTCGCCGGCGTCACCTACAGCCACAGCGCCCCCGACACCAACGACATCGACACCGCCCTGCGCGTCATTGCCGACCACAGCCGCGCGGCCGCCTTTCTCATCGCCGGCGGCACACTGCCCTCCAACGAGAGCAGGGGCTATGTCCTGCGCCGCCTCATCCGCCGCGCCCTGCGCTTCGCCACCCTCATGGGCGTGCACGAGCCCTTCCTCTACAAGGTCGTGGGCAAGGTCATCGAGGTGATGGGCGAGGACTACCCCGAGCTCACGGAGAACGCCGATTTCATCACCCGTGCCGTGCGCCAGGAGGAGATCCGCTTCTCCGACACCCTGGACAAGGGCCTGCGCATGCTCGACAGCGAAATTTGCGCCTGCAGGGAAAAGGGCGCCAACGAGCTTCCCGGCGAGTTCTGCTTCCAGCTCTCCGACACCTACGGTTTCCCGCTCGACATCATCACTGACGTGTGCTGCAAGCAGGGCTTCACCGTCGACACGGCCGGCTTCGACAGGCTCATGGCCGAGCAGCGCGCCCGCGCCCGCGAGAGCCAGAAGAAGCTCGGCCTCCTCGGCCAGGATGCCAGCGGCGGCCACGGCATCTTCCAGCAACTTGCCGACGACGGCATCGAGTGCGTCTTCACCGGCTACGGCACGCTGTCCGATGAAGGACGCATCATCGCCCTGCTGGACAAGGAGGGCGCCCCGGCCGACAGGCTGGCCGAAGGCGAGACGGGCTTTGCCGTCACCAACCGCACGCCCTTCTACGGCGAATCGGGCGGCCAAGCCGGCGACACCGGCACCATGGCCGACGAGGGCAGCCTTGCCGAGGTGACCGCCACCCTCAAGCCTGCCCCGACCCTCCTCATCCACGCCATCAAGGTGGTGCGCGGCGAAATCGCCATGGACAGGCAGGTCTCCCTGGCCGTCGATGCCGAGCGCCGCATGGACACGGCCCGCAACCACTCCTGCACCCACCTGCTCCAGGCCGCCCTGCGCAAGGTGCTCGGCCCCCACGTCAAGCAGGCCGGCTCCCTCGTCGAGCCCGGCCGCCTGCGCTTCGACTTCAGCCACATCCAGGCCATGACGCCGGATGAGATCGAGGCCGTCGAGCGCGAGGTCAACGGCGCCATCATGGCCGACCTTGCCGTCACGACCAAGGTCATGGACCACGACGAAGCCATGAAGAGCGGCGCCATGGCCCTCTTTGGCGAAAAGTACGGATCCAAGGTCCGCGTGGTCTCCATGGGCGAGGGCGACGAACTCTACTCCAGGGAGCTCTGCGGTGGCACCCACCTCGGCCGCACCGGTCAGGCCGGCTTCTTCCTCATCCTCTCCGAGTCCGGCGTTGCCGCCGGCGTGCGTCGCATCGAGGCCGCCACCGGCTGGAACGCCTTCGGGCAGGCAGCCTGCATGCGCAAGAACCTCGCCTGTCTCGCCCACCAGCTTAAGGCGGCCCCCGAACAGCTGGCCGACCGCCTCGAAGCCATGCAGGCCAAGCTGAAAAAGCTCGAGAAGGCTAGCGAAAAGGCCTCTGCCGCCAGCCTCACCGGCGCGGACATCGCGGCCTCGGCGGAGGAGATTGGCGGCGTCAAGATTGCCTGCGCCACCCTCGACGGCGTCAACGTCAAGGCCATGCGCAGCCTCATGGACGACGTGCGCTCCAGAATGCCCTCGGGCGTGGCCGCCCTCTTCTCCACCGAGGGAGAGAAGGTCTCCATCATCGTCTATGTGTCCAAGGATCTCCACGGCAGATTCACCGCCCCCGCGCTCATCAAGGAGGCGGCACCCCTCTGCGGCGGCTCCGGCGGCGGCCGTCCCGACCTGGCCCAGGCCGGTGGCACGAAGCCCGACGGCGTGACCGCGGCCATTGCCAAGCTCAAAGAGCTGATGGCATAGTTTCCTCCTGTACTCCGACGACTTCGCAGCCCAGCGTCCGCCAAGGCGGGCGCTGGGCTATCGAGAAATATGCGACCGAAACGCCGCCCTTCTGCGGCGGGCCGGAATAAGGTACTTCGCTATGATTGGCATTTCTAAACTCTACTGCGGACAGGCCGAAGAGTCCGACGTCCTTCGCTACGGACGCGACTCCAGCAAGCTGCCCTCCCACCTGCTCCAGTTCTCCAAGGACAAGAAGCCGGTCATCGTCTGGAACATGACCAAGCGCTGCAACCTGAAGTGCGTGCACTGCTACGCCCAGGCTGTGGACGTCCACGGCAAGGACGACATCTCCACCGAGAAGGCCAAGGAGATGATCGACGATCTGGCCGCCTACGGCTGTCCCGTCATGCTCTTCTCCGGCGGCGAACCCACGGTCCGCGAGGACCTCGTCGAGCTGGCCAGCCACGCCAAGGGGAAGGGCATGCGCGCCGTCATCTCCACCAACGGCACGCTCATCACCAAGCAGAAGGCCCGCGAGCTCAAGGGTGTCGGGCTCTCCTACGTCGGCATCTCCATGGACGGCATGGAGGAGGTCCACGACAAGTTCCGCGCGGTCAAGGGCGCCTTCAGGAAAGCTCTCGACGGCCTTGCCAACTGCCAGGAGGAAGGCCTCAAGGTCGGCCTGCGCTTCACCATCAACAAGCGCAACGTGGACCAGATCCCAGGCATCTTCCAGCTCCTCAAGGACCACAACGTACCGCGCGCCTGCTTCTACCACCTCGTCTACTCCGGCAGAGGCTCCTCCCTCATCGAGGAGGACCTCAACCACGCCGAGGCCAGAGCCTGCGTCGACCTCATCATCGACGAGACCCGCAAGTGCTTCGACGAGGGCAAGCCCAAGGAAATCCTCACCGTGGACAACCACGCCGACGGCCCCTACCTGTGGATGCGCCTGCAGCGCGAGGATCCCAAGCGCGCCGAGGAGGTCTTCCGCCTCCTGCAGTACAACGAAGGCAACAACTCCGGTCGCGGCATTGGCTGCATCTCCTGGGACGGCAAGGTGCACGCCGACCAGTTCTGGCGCGAGCACGTCTTCGGCAACGTTCTGGAGCGCCCCTTCTCCCAGATCTGGGACGATCCCGCCATCGAGCTGCTCCACAAGATGAAGGACAAGAAGCGCTACGTGGGCGGCCGCTGCGCCAAGTGCAGGTTCCTCAACATCTGCGGAGGCAACTTCCGGGCCCGCGCCGAAGCCTACTACGGCGACGAGTGGGCGCAGGATCCGGCCTGCTACCTGACCGACGAGGAAATCGGCCTCAAGTAGCCCCCAGCAAAGCGCTCGACGGCTCCGGAGCTTCTCCGGAGCCTTTTTCGAATTTCTCCCCCCACACGCTGGGGGCACAGCAAGGAGACCACCATGAGCAGCTTCTTCCGCGGCAGGCGCATCCGCCAGACCCCGCAAATGCGCGACTTCTTCCGCGAGACGCCTCCGCTTCTCAAAGAAGACCTGATCATGCCCTACTTCGTGGTGAACAGCGGCGACTTCTCCCTGGAGAAGGAGATCGCCACCATGCCCGGCCAGTACCAGCTCTCCCTCTCCAAGCTGGAGGAGCACGTTGAGAAGGCCGTGGACATGGGCCTCAAGAACGTCATTCTCTTCGGCGTACCTGCCAAGAAAGACGAGCAGGCCACCGGCGCCTGGAAGGAGGACGGCATCATCCAGCGCGCGACCCGCCTCCTGAAAAAGCGCTTCCCCAGCCTCTTCGTCATCACCGACGTGTGCCTGTGCGAATACATGAGCCACGGCCACTGCGGCATCCTCGCCAAAAACGGCCAGGTGCTCAACGACCCCACGCTGGAGCTGCTGGCCAAGACCGCCGTGAGCCAGGCCAAAGCAGGCTCCGACATGGTCGCCCCCTCCGACATGATGGACGGTCGCGTGGCGGCTATCCGCGAGGCCCTCGACGAGGCCGGCCTCGTCAACACGCCGGTCATGTCCTACGCGGCCAAGTTCGCCTCGGCCTACTACGGCCCCTTCCGCGACGCGGCCCAGTCTGCCCCTGCCTGCGGCGACCGTAAGTCCTACCAGATGGATCCCGGCAACGGCCGCGAGGCCATGCGCGAAGTCTTCGCCGACCTCGAGGAGGGCGCCGACGCCATCATCGTCAAGCCCGCAGGCCCCTACGGCGACATCCTTCGCCAAGTGCGCGACGCCGTGGACGTCCACGTCTGCGCCTACCAGGTGAGCGGCGAATACGCCCTCATCCGCGCGGCCGGACTCAACGGCTGGGTGGACGAGGAGCGCGTCATGATGGAGTCTCTGCAGGGCCTCAAGCGCGGCGGCGCAGACAGCATCATCACCTACTTCGCCGAAACCATCCTCGCCAAGGGGCTTGCCCGATGAACTGCCATCCCATGCACGGCTGTCCGCACGGCCAGGACGCCAAGGGAGGCATGCCGCAGGGCATGAAGGGGATGGGGCCCAAGACGCTTGAGGACGGCAGCCCCGCCTGCCGCCTCATCGCCTGGGAAGTCACGCGCTCCTGCAACCTCGCCTGCAGGCACTGCCGCGCCGAGGCGCATCTGGAGCCCTATCCCGGGGAACTGGACCACGACGAGGCGATGCAGCTCATCGACACCTTCTCGCAGGTGGGCAATCCGCTCATCATCTTCACGGGTGGCGATCCCATGATGCGCAAGGACGTCTACGAGCTCGTGCGCTACGCCCACGACCGGGGCCACATCTGCGCCTTCTCGCCCAACGGCACCCTCATCGACGAGGCCTCGGCTAAGAAGATCCGCGATGCCGGCGTGGACCGCGTGTCCATCTCCATCGATGCCGCCGACGCCGAGACGCACGACGCCTTCCGCTGCCACAAGGGCGCCTTTGCGGCATCCCTCAACGGCATGCGCCTGCTCAAGGAAGCGGGCGTACCATTCCAGATCAACACGACCGTCACCAGGAACAACCTCGAGAGCTTCACCCGCATCTTCAAGCTCTGCGAAGAGCTCGGGGCAGCTGCCTGGCACATCTTCCTGCTCGTCCCCATGGGCCGGGGCTCCGGCCTCGCCGACCAGGTCATCAGCGCTCAGCAGTACGAAGAGGTGCTGCGCTGGTTCTACGGCTTCCGCAAGCAGACGGCAATGCAGCTCAAGGCCACCTGCGCGCCGCACTACTACCGCATCATGCGCCAGATGGCCAAGGAAGAGGGCGTGCCCGTCGACGTGAAGAACTTCGGCATGGACGCCCACACCCGGGGCTGCCTTGGCGGCACGGGCTTCTGCTTCATCAGCCACACCGGCATCGTCCAGCCCTGCGGCTACCTGACGCTGAACTGCGGCGACGTGCGCCAGGCGCCCTTCCCGGAAATCTGGCGGACGAGCGAATACTTCAGGCAGTTCCGCGACCAGTCCTGCTACAAGGGCAAGTGCGGCGTGTGCGAATACCACAAGGTCTGCGGCGGCTGCCGCGCCAGGGCGTACAGCATCAACGGCGACCACCTTGGCGAGGAGCCCCTCTGCTCCTACATCCCCCAAGCCCTGAGGAAGAAGACCGATGCCTGACGCCTACACTATGGACGCAACCGACAAGGCCCTGCTCGACATCCTGCAGTCCAACTACCCGCTGGTTCCCCGCCCCTACGCCGAGATGGGCGCCTGCGTGGGCATCAGCGAAGAGGATGCGCTTGCCAGAGTCGTCAACCTGCGCAGGCACAGGATCATCCGCCGCATGGGCGCGAACTTCCAGTCCAAGAAGCTGGGCTGGGTGTCCACCCTCTGCGCGGCCAAGGTGCCCGAGGACAGGATGGAGGCCTTCGTCGAAGCCGTGAACGCCGAGCCGGGCGTCACGCACAACTACGAGCGCGAAAACGCCTACAACATCTGGTTCACCTTCATCGGCCCCTCCAGAGAGCATGTCCAGGCTAGGCTCGATGCCATCACGGCCAAAACCGGCATTCCCATCCTCAACCTGCCCGCCACCAAGCTCTTCAAGATCCGCGTGAACTTCAAAATGGCCGAGGACGAAGGCTAGCGACAGGAAAATTTGCGTCAGATGCAATTTTTGCTTGCCAAGGTCCGGCCTTTCCTGTAAACACTCTTTTGTTCAACGCCGTACGGCAATGCCGAGGTAGCTCAGTTGGTAGAGCAGGGGACTGAAAATCCCCGTGTCAGCAGTTCAATTCTGTTCCTCGGCACCAGAAAATAACAAGGGGTTGCGGTCAACGTCGCAACCCCTTTTCGTTTGTCCAAATTCCCTGCAGTCAGAAACGCTGGTTCTGTCCGCTCCCGCAGAGGATCCGTCTTGGCCAGGCTGAGGACTCGCCGAGCCGTCCACAGTGCCGGGGCAGGAAATCCGAAGGGCTCTTCTCCTCCAGTGGAACGGCTACGATGGCAGCCTTCAGGACCTTCGCCTCCTGATCTCGTCGCATTCCGTCGAAACGAAGCGAACCCTCGCCGGCCGCCCGCCTTCGGCCGGGCGCATCTCTGCGGCCATCTTCAGCTCATAGCCGCGATCCAGCGAGATGCCGAAGGGAAGGAGCGCATGGGACGGCGACATGGGCGTGTGCCCGAAGACGACGAAGACCTCCTCTCCGTCCACCATCCTCGGCTTCCTGTAGAGCTCGTTCATGTCCGGGCGGAACCAGTACGGCGAATTCTCATGGGAGGCCGCAAGGCTTGGCTCCATGGAAAGCCATTCCCGTCCTTCCCTCCCCGGCAGTCCGCCATGGACGAAGACGAGGTTTCCCGACCTCCACCACCCGACGCCGCGGAGCCAGTAGTCCTCGAAGAGGCGGGGAACGGCCTTGGCGATCCCGCCACAGGGTGCGCCGGCCTTCAGCGCCTCGCGGAAGGCGATGCGCGTCACGCCACCTCCGTTGTACATCCAGTTCTGCTCCATCCACTTGCACGAGGGAAGAACCGAGGGAAGGACGTCGGGCTGCGAGAACCAGGCCATGGCATCGTGGTTGCCGCGCAGCAGCATGTTCCGCCCGTCCGTCATGAGGACGGAAATTACGCCGAGCGGATCCGGCCCGCGGTCGATGGCATCGCCGAGGAAGACGAGCCTCGCGTCCGCCGGACGGTGCGAGAGCAGCCTGTCCATGGCCTCCAGGCACCCGTGCATGTCAGTTATCACGTAGAGCGGCTCTTCCGGGGAGAAGCCCGCCGATAGTTCCATCCATTCGCCTGTCACTGTTTCGGTGATGCCTGTCATCTTGCCCCTCCTTGCGCCGTCATCTTCTTGCCCGGCGCATGCTCTCGTCCGTACTTCCGCCCGGCTGACGCCAGCGGGCCTCCCGCCGGCAATGGCCCCAGTCTGCGCATACAACGCTCTTTCATGCCGGGCAGGCCGCTTTCTGGGGGAACGCCCCGCCACGGCCGGACGGGATCCGGCGACCGCCCCCGGCTGGGCTGGTTCCGAGCGCCTCCCTCGTCCGCAAGCAGGCCACGACAAGACCGCCGTGTCCATCCAAGTCCCCAGACAGGCTCCGCCCCGATGAAGGATCTTCTACTCCCGTTGCCAGCAGTTCAATTCTGTTTCCAAGGGAGCACGAAGCATCGAATCCGGGCTGGATTGACAGGAGACGAAGACGTTCCCCACCACGCAGGCACGCTACAAGAAGAGTTCTCTTATGCCGGACCTCTCCCCCATGCTGTCGGTCGGGGCGGAAGCCGGCGCCTCCATGGCGAATGCTTCAGAACATCCGGCCAAGCGCTCTGTCTGCTGTATGACGGAATATTAGACTATCCAACGGAGAATCACAAGAGCAACGACGCCTCTGCAAGGCCTCAAGGCTCTTCCCGGCAGCACGAAAGCAAAAGGGGCTGTGCAGAGCAACAGACTCTTTTCGCTGCCTGCTGGGATGCGTGCCGGTGTAAGCCTGGCCGCGCTGCATCCGCATGCACCTTGCGACAGCGCGCCCGGCCTGGAAAATCTGGGACAGCCTCAGGACAAGCCTAGCCGTTGATGCAGCGACTGGCCTGCCCTGCGCAGATGCCTGTTGCAGGCAACCGCGCTCCAGCGTCCTCCCTTCATGGAAGCGCCCGAGGCAAAGGCCTGCAAACCTGGCGCCCCAGGCCTTTTCAAGTCCCAGGGCGACGGCGCAGGAATAGAGCTCAGGAGCGATGCCCGTCCCTGGCTCCGAGAATCGAGGGCATTGGCGCGCGGGCTCTCGGCATAGGCGATGTATCTGGCGTAGCCCTTGATTTCGTTCAAGACAGGAAGCGTTGCCTTTGCCGGCCGGTCCATGATGGGCGGGAAGGCCCAGGGGATGGCGAAGAACGGGACGAAGGGAAGCTAGCTTACGCGGCCGGCAGGGTGTCCTGCGGATCGCAGCCCCAGACAAAAAAAGCGATGACGAGGGCTCAGCCCGTTGTCTTCAACGGAGAGGGCAGAGGCGCAAGCCAGCTGCCCATGGTGCGCGCCAGGCGCTAGGTGCATGCCGGCTGCAGGGCGACGCGCTTCTTTCGTTCGCATGGGTACGCCTCCTTGTCATTGGGCAGGCCAAGTGCACGGCCTTGTGGCCTTGCCGAGGATGCAGAAAGGGCGCGCCTCAACCGGAGCAGAGCCTGCCAGGCGTCAGCTCCGCCTTTTTTTGCTTCCACCGGCGATGCTTGTCAAAGGCCGGCCGGCATCAACGACGGCAGGCCTGAACGGCAGACAGGAAAGGCAGGCTGTCCCCCTCAGCGCCAGGCGCAACCACCGGGACCGCAGGCTTCGCCAGACGGAGGCGTAGAATTATGCCCTTCCGCCTGCGAGAACTCCGCGCGGGCTTGTTCCTGTATGGCCTTCTGCAGGATCTCCTTGAAGTAGGCCACCGTCTGGGCGCCTGAAATCTCGCGTCCGCCCTCAAGGACATAGTGAGGCACGAGACGTATGCCGCGCGCCCTGGCTTCGGCCTTGTCGGCGACAACCTCGGCGGTCCAGGCGTCCGAAGCCAGCATGGCGCGGGCATGCTCCGGATCCAGGCCGGCATCGGCCGCAAGCCCAGCCAGCACCGCATGGTCCCCGACGTCGAGACCATCCCTGAAGCAGGCCTCGAAGAGGCGCTCCGTCATGTTCGGCACGCCGAGCGCCTGCGCATGCTTGACAAGCCTATGGGCATCAAAGGTGTTGGCCGCAAGGACCCGGTCAAAGCAGAACTCGAGCCCCTCCCCGGCGGCAAGAGCGACTATCCTGTCCAGTCCCTCCTGGAGGTCCTCGATTTCCACGCCCATCTTGTCTGCGTAGTGCCGCAGGGCCGGCCTGCCAGGTCCTGCAAGTTCTGGCTCCAGCTGGAAGCTTCTGGGCTCGATCTCGAAGAGCTCTTCGCAGTCCAGCTCTCGCAGGGCCTTCTTCAGGCGGATTCCGCCTATGCAGCAGTAGGGGCAGGCGATGTCGGACCAGACGTCAATCTTCATGCTGACTCCTTGCAGGCCCTGTCGGCAGAAGCCCCGTCCGCAAGCGTCAAGGCGTCTGCGGACGGGCCTGAAAAGCGGAAGACGGCACCGGGCTACAGGGCATTCCAGAAGGAGACCTTAAGGGGCCTGAGCTGCTTGTCGTGGGCAACCATGTCAAGGTGCATCATGCCAAGCGCCAGCACGTCAAGATCGAGCACGTGCTCGCTTTCGCGAAAGTCGATGGTGGGCAGGTAGGCCTTGCACTTCTCGCACCAGTCGATGCGCTCGCCGAAGTTTGCGCCCGACTGCTTGAAGATGTTGGACGAACCCTTGTCCTCGCTTCCGCAGGAGGGACAGGCGATACGCTTGAAGAGCCAGTCCGCGCCACAGGCCCCGCAGTGCAGGTGTCTTCTGCCGCCGCCTGCCTGCAGGAAGGGATTGTCTTCCTGGCTCGGCCTCGCCAGCCAGGCTATGGTCGCAAAGGCGCCGCACACGGGGCAGTAGCCCTGCTGCCAGCGGTTGCCGGCATCCCAGGGATTCTTACCGCCGTGGGCTTTGACGCAGGCGTCCACCATGGCGCGCAGCACGGGCGAGAGGCACATCTCGCCGGCAAACTTGAGCACCTCGGCATCAATGCCGGCCTTTTCGGCCACGGCGACGACGGCATCGTCGTCGCCCGAAAGCACGGCCTGGGCGAGTGCTTCGCGCGCATCGCGCCCCTCGCCGGAAGTTGCCTTGCCGGCAAAGAAGTCCTCGAGGACGCCTGCACTCTTCTTCAGGGCATCTGTCTTGACCAGCAGGGGAAGCATGCCCCTGGCGCTCTGCGCGAGGCAATCGCCTATGCCGGCGCAGTCCCAGCCAGCCAACAGGGAAACGCCCTGGGCTTCCCGCTCCAGATCAAGCTCAGGAACGGAGACGCCCCGCTCGGCAAGGGGGGCTGCAAGCTCTCCGGCAAGCCTGCCGAAGGACTCGATGACGGGCTCGAAGGCGCGGAGCACGGGTTCCAGCACGGGACGGCGCTCCACGAGAATCTTCGTGGTCTCAGAGACACTAAGCGAGGATGGCAGCGACATGACACACTCCGGCGTTGCTGTTGTTCGTGATGCAGTCATCCTAGCACAAGTCGGCACCGATTGATACGCCGAGCGCAAAAACCTGCCTGCGGACATCTGGCCCAAAAAAGGCTGGCGGCCCAGGCAAGAGATGCCTGAAGCCGCCAGCTTCATTGGCTACCCGCCCGCCCCGGCCAAGGCCGAAGGCGTCAGGCATGATTTTCGCTACTGCACGGAGGCGAAGGGGAAATAGCGGTCCTTCGTGTCAACCAGCAGGTAGATGACGTTCACGTCGTTGGGATCGGCAAGATAGGCTTTCGGGAAATCCTTCTTGACCACTTCCAGACGCTTCTTGGCCTTCTCGAGGATCTCCTCGCGCTCGCCGAAGGACATGGCGCCGGTGGGACAGGTCTTGACGCACATGGGCACCATGCCGGCGCCGACGCGGTCAATGCACATGTCGCACTTGGTCAGCATGCCCGTCTTCTCGTCCCTGCGGGGAACGTTGTAGGGGCAGGCCTCGCGGATGGACTCGCAGTCCTCCGCGCTGAGCTTCTGGGTCATCTCGGTGAAGATGACGGCACCCGTCGCCTCGTCCTGGACAATGGCGCCTTCCATGGTCATGTCGGCGGTGTCCTTGCAGGGCGGCTGGACGCAGTGGCGGCACTGTTCGGGGAAGAAGTTCCAGTGAACAACGCCCTTTTCGTCCATGTAGTCGTTAAAGCGGACGATCTTCAAGTTGTAGGGGTTCAGCTCCGGCGGATTCTGGTGCGAACCGGTCTGCTTCGTGTCGTTAGCAGGCAGATTGTGCCAATCCTTGCAGGCCAGCTGGCAGCCACGACATGCCGTGCACCGAGAAGTGTCTACAAAAAAAGCTTTCGGCATAGTATTGCTCCTTGAATGGGGACCCTCCGCAGGGGAGGGTCCCCGCTTCGCTAGCCAATTTCGGGGAGCTTGTCTGCCTTGTGCAGGTCAACCATGCAGGCCTTGTCTTCCTGAATGAAGGTATTCGGGTCAAGGACCATGGTGGTCAGCCTGTTGGTGGAGTCGCCGCACTTGGGCGTCAGCCAGCCGTAGGCGAAGGGCATGCCCACGAGGTGGACGGTCTTGCCCATGATCTTGAACGGACGGATACGGTAGGTGACCATGGCAATGGCTTCCACCTTGCCGCGGACGCTTTCCAGAATGACGCCGTCGCCGTTCTTGATGCCCTTTTCCTTGGCAAGCTCAGGGCTCATCTCCACGTAGAGCTGGGGCTCGGCCTCCAGCAGGCCGGGGGTGTTGCGGGTTTCGCCGCCGCCACACCAGTGCTCGGTCATGCTGTAGGTGGTCAGCACGATGGGGTACTTCGAATCGCCCGGAGCGGCCATCTGCTTCATGTCCTCGCCGAAGTAGCGGAAGACGGGCGAGCTGAGCTGCTTGGAGAAGGGGTTGGTCTTGAGCGGCGTCTCGACGGGCTCGTACTGTTCGGGGAAGGGACCGTCCTCGCGGCCGGGGCCGTAGAGGTGGCCAACGCCGTCGGCGCACATGATGTAGGGCAGCCTGCCCTTTTCCTTGTCCGCCAGAGGCGCGCCGCCGCCGTCGACGACGTCGCCGACCCATTTCTTGGCCGTCTCGTCCCACATGATGACGGGCAGGTCAGGATTCCAGGGCTTGCCCTTCACGTCGACCGAAGCGCGGTTGTAGAGCACTCGGCGGTTGACCGGCCAGCACCAGGACCAGTTCGGGTAGATGCCGAGCTTTTCCTGCATGGGGGTCTGGCTGAGGTCGCGACGCTTGGCCTTGTTGCCGCCTTCCTCGGTGTAGCTGTTGCAGTAGAGCCAGTTGAGCGAGGAGGTCGTGCCGTCGGCCTTGAGGTCCATGAACTTGTCGACGAGCTGGCCCTTGCGGAAGGTCTTGTCGCCGGCCGTGACATCGGCCTCGTAGTAGCCGTTGATACGCTTGGTCCACTCTTCAGCCTTGAAGTCCTCGGGCCAGCGGAGACCCAGGATGGGCTCCTTGTGCACGCCGCCTTCGGCCTTGTAGAGTTCGCGGACCTTGTTCATCAGCGGAACCATGATGTGGCCGAAGTCGCGGGCTTCGCCCTGCGGCTCGATAGCCTTGTCGAACCACTGCAGCCAGCGGCCGGAGTTGCTGATGGTGCCTTCCTTCTCGATGCGGTGGGCAGAGGGAAGGAGGAAGACTTCGGTCTTGATGGTCGCAGGATCGACGCCGGGACGGTGCCAGTTGTCGGTCGTCTCGGAGTTGTGCACTTCGCAGCCGACCATCCACTCGAGGTTGTCGAGGGCCGCGCGCACCTTATGGGTGTGCGGGAAGCTCTGGCAGGGGTTGACGCCGAAGACGAAGCCACCCTTCATCTTCTTCTGCTTGCACTGCTCGATCGCCCAGTAGTACGAGTAGTTCTGGCCGGGCTCGAGTTTGGCCAGCCAGTCGTAGCCGAAGCCGTTCTCCTTGGTGGCGGCGTCGCCGAACCAGCCCTTGAAGAGGCTCACGATGTACTTGGGGTTGTTGGCCTTCCAGTTGGTGCTCTGCGGGCGCGTGGGGGCAGGCGTGTTGGCCTTGATGTACTCGTCAAGGGTCTGCCAGTTGGCGCGCGGGGTGGGGAAGTAGCCCGGCAGGGAGTCCCACAGGATGGTGTGGTCCGTGGAGCCCTGCACGTTGGGCTCGCCGCGGAGGGCGTTGATGCCGCCGCCGGCAACGCCGATGTTGCCCAGAAGCAGCTGGACGATGGCGGAGGTGCGGATGTTCTGCACGCCAGTGGTGTGCTGGGTCCATCCAAGGGCGTACAGGATGGTGCCAGCCTTCTCAGGCTTGCCCGTCGCAGTGAACTGCTTGTACACCTTGAGGATGTTTTCCTTGCTCACGCCGGTCACCTGGGAGACCAGGTCAACTTTGTAGCGGGAGTAGTGCTTTTTCAGCAGGTTGATGACGCAGCGGGGGTTCTTCAGGGTGGGATCCGAGACGATCATGCCCTTGTCGTCCTTCTCGAAGGCCCAGAAGGACTTGTCGTACTTGCGCGTCTTGGGATCGTAGCCGCTGAACACGCCGTCCTTGAAGTCGAACTTTTTGCCGACCACGAAGGAAGCGTTGGTGTAGTTCTTGACGTACTCCTCCTGATAGAGCTTGTTCTGGAGGATGTAGTTGACCATGCCGCCGAGGAAGGCGATGTCCGTGCCGGAACGGATCGGCACGTGGTAGTCGCAGCGGGCGGACGTACGAGAGAACTTGGGGTCGACATGGATCAGCGTGGCGCCCTTCTTTTCCTTGGCGCGCAACACCCACTTGAAAGAAACGGGGTGATGCTCGGCGCAGTTGCTGCCCATGATGAGAACGCAGTCAGCGTTGCCAATATCAATCCAGTGGTTTGTCATTGCACCACGGCCGAACGACTCTGCCAGAGCCGCAACAGTGGGGCTGTGTCAAACTCGGGCCTGGTGATCAAGACTCGCAATTCCCAGGCCTTTAAGTGCTTCTTGAATACAGGCGCATTCCTCGTTCGAAGCGTGCGAGGTGCCCATCCAGAAAATGGTCTCCAAACGGTTGACGGTCCGGCCCTTGTCGTCCTTGACGATCATGCTCTCGTCGCGCGTCTTCTTGATGCGCTTGGCAATCTCGGTCAGGGTCCAGTCCCAGTCCTTCTCTTCCCAATGATCGCTTCCGGGCGCACGGTACTGGGGCTTCAGAATCCTGCCGTGCTTGCCGGTATACATGCTGTAGAGAGAGGCGCCCTTGGCGCACAGAGATCCCTCGTTGATGGGGAAGTCCGGGTCGCCTTCGGTGGAAATCAGCTGGCCGTCCTTGACGTGCGCGATGATCTGACAGCAGACCGCGCAGAAGGGACAGACGCTGTGGACTTCCTTGGCGCCTTCAATCTTCAGCGAGCGGGCGTAGGCATGGGCCTCTTTGAGGCTGAAGCCCATGTGGCCCAGCGAAAGGGCAAGGACGCCAGCGCCTATGCCCTTTAAAAAGCTTCGCCGAGTACTCTTCATGAGTATATCCTCTTTATATAGGTTTCGCGGAGGGCACAGCACCCTCCCGCGGAAACTCCCCCCAATGCGGGCACAGGCCGCCTCAAGGGGTTACTGCAACATTATAGTGGAATTCGTGACAAGGCAAGCCTCTCTATGGTTTTTTTCTGGAAAATCCGGTCTCTGCCCACGCTGGCGATGCATTGCAGCTTAATCTGGACTATTCTTGTCTGCAATGTCCCGACTGAGCCACCAAAAAGCCTTCCGCTACCCTTGTTTTTCAGCTCCTTTTCGCCTTTTGCATGCAATTCTCAAGAACAGTTCCAGAGTCTAGCTCCTGCCGGAGAAACACGCTTTTTTTGAAAACGAGTTTCATAGACTGCGTCTACAGCACAGATACGGAAAAATCCACGCTTCGCCTTCTTTGCATTCGTGACCACGCCCCTTCTGCTCCGCAGGCCCAGCATGCATGAGCTTTTTTAGAACTTGCCTAGCAACGGATCTTGGGCTAGTGAACAAATGAATTGCCTTTCTTAAGGAGCTCCGGCCTCAGGCCGGCGTTTTCTGATTTCCAACACCGACAAGGAGCAGGCGACATGACGAGACCGTTTCGCTTTCTGCTTGCCTTCCTGATGGTCCAGCTTCTGTGCGCAACAGGCGCATGGGCCGGCCCCTCCTATTGGAAGGTGACCACTTCTAACCCCGCCTCCGATTCCTGGCGCAACGGCCTGACCATCCACTTCGGCCTTGACGAAGCCCTGTGCAAAAAGAAGTACGGCGAATCCTGGCCGCAGCAGTGCGCGGCACCTGCGCTCGGCGAGTCGGGCGCGCTGGAGACCGGCGTCGAGATGGTTCCCAAGACCGAAGGCGAATGGCGCTGGCAGAGCTCCACGAGCCTGCGCTTCATTCCCAAGAAGCGACTCGCAGCCGGCACCAGCTACCAGGTGAAGCTGGCAGGCCTTTCCCTGTCGCCGCGCATCGTGCTCTCGAACACCGTCCTCGGCTACACCACCCAGCCACAGGCCGTGTCCGCCAGCCGCGAGACCGTCTGGGTCGATCCCTCGGCCAAGGGCATGCACGCCGTCTCCCTCCCCCTGCAGTTCATCTGGCCTGTCAATCCCGAGGACATCGAGCGCCGCTTCCGCGCGCAGGCGAACGACCCTGCCTCAGGCCTCGCCTTCGGCCAGCCCCGCTTCGTGTGGAACGAGGCCTGCGACAGCGTCGTTGTCAACCTCCCCGTGGCCAGCCTGCCCCGCGACAATGCCACCGCCACCGCCACGCTCAGCGGCATGACATCATTTTTCTGGAAGAACGGCCTTCGCACGGTGCAGACGCAGGGCTCCCGCGACATGCGGGCATCCTTCAAGGTCACCGGACAAAGCTCCATCATGGACGTAAAGAGGGTCAACCTCACCGGCGACTACGACGAGGCCCTCAACCACCGCTACGTCGTGGAGATCACCACTTCTCTGCACGTCAAGCCGGAAGATCTGCTCGAGCATCTGGAGGCCATCGAGCTGCCGAAGCGCGACGCCGAGGCTGCCGGCAAGGATTTCGACTGGACCAAGCTGACCCGCATCGCCACCGCCGATCTCCAGAACGGCAGGAAGCTTGAACTCAAGCTCCTCTCCGCCAGCGACCCCAGCGACAAGATACGCTTCGCCGTCAAGGCCGAGGAAGGCCGCTGCGTCTGCTTCCACTTCAACGCAGGCCTGGCTGCCACCAGCGGCCACAAGCTGGCTAGCGACAGGAACTACATCCTCAAGGCGCCCCAGCTGGGCCATCAGGCCGCCTTCCTCCAGCCCGGCAACATCCTGACGCTCTCCGGCGAGAAGAAGCTCGACCTCTACGCCAGAGGCATCGACGCCATCGAATGGAAGGCGCGCCGCATCCGCGCCCCCTTCTTCGCCCTCATGGCCAGGCAGAAGGGCTTCTCCTCCACCGACGAGGACACGGAAGCCGACACTGATTCCATGAGCGACACCCTTGCCGGCACCATCCCGGTCAAGGCGGAAAAGCCGGGCCAGGCCTCCTTCCCGGTTCTCGACCTCGCCCCCGTGCTCCAGAACCATGACAATGACGCCCGCGGCCTCATGGAGATCGAAATCGCCGGCATGAAGAACGGCGAGACCCAGGCAAGCCAGAGACGCCTCGTGCTCGTCTCCGACCTCGGCCTCAGGGTAAAGAAGACCGCCTCCGGCGCCTTCGTTGTCTTCGTGCAGAACCAGGCCACGGGCGAACCCGTCAAGGACTGCGCCGTCAGCCTGCTCTCGAGGAACGGCACGGCCGCTGCCCAGGCCAAGACCGGAACCGACGGCAAGGCCGAACTTCCCGCCTCCAGCCTCGCCGGCGAGAAGGAGCCTGTCGCCGTCACCGCCGAAGTCGCGGGCGACCTCGCCTGGCTCTCGCTGAAGGAGCCCTCCCGCAGGCTCGACATGAGCGCCTTCGACGTTCAGGGCAGGCACTGCGTGGAAGACGGCCTCATCGCATCCGTCTTCTCCCAGCGCGGCATTTACATGCCCGGCGAAACACTCCACTTCGGCACCGTGGTACGCCGCTTCGACTGGGAGCCCCTGCCCAAGGGCCTGCCGCTGGAAGCCGTGCTCACCAGCCCCTCCGGCTCCACCGTCCTGCGCCGCACCTTCGAGGCCGGCTCCGACGGTCTGGCCGAGCTTTCCTGGGCCTCTCCCTCCGACGCGCCCACCGGCACCTACCGTCTTGACGTGACCCTCGCTGGCAGGCAGGACGACGCGCCCGTGCTCGGCAGCTGCGAGACCCGCATCGAAGAGTTCGAGCCCGACACCCTAGCCATGAAGACCGAACTTTCGCCCAAGACGCCCAAGGGCTGGATCCGCACCGGCCAGGGCGCCGAGCCCGTGTCCGCCAAGATCCGCCTCACCACCCTCTACGGCAACGAGGCGGCCGGCCACAGGGTGAGCGCGAGCTTCGTCGCCAACCCCGCCCGGCTGCGCTTCAAGGGCTTTGAAGACTATACCTTCTTCGACTCCACGCCTCCGCTCTCCGAAAGCGCCACCACCGATCTCCCCGACACCAGCACCGCCAAGGACGGCTCCGCCGAGTTCGCGCTTCCGCTCGAAGGCTACCGCGGCACCTTCCAGGGCTCCGTGCACATCGAAGGCTTCGAGGCCGCCGGCGGCAAGGCCATTACCCGCAACGTCGACGCACTCTTCTCCCCGCTAGCCTGCGTGCTCGGCTGGAAGCCCATAGACGAGGCCAACAACCTCGACTACGTCTCCCAGAACGCCAAGGCCGCCCTCAGCTTCATCGCTCTGGACAACGACCTCAACCCCGTCGACCTCAAGGACGTTGCCGTCACCTTGTCCCACAGGCGCTACGTCAACTCCCTGGTCATCGATGCCAGGGGCGAGTACCGCTACGACTCGACCCCAGTCGACAGCGTGGTCTCCACGAGCAAGGCGACAGTCGCCAAGGACGGCGCAACCATCCCGCTCGCCACCGGCAATGCCGGCGACTTCCTGCTCACCATCAAGGGCGCCGACGGCGCCGTGCTGGCCAGCATCCCCTACACCGTTGCCGGCACCAGCCTGAAGAAGCCCGACGAGACAGGCGAGGACGCCCAGCTTGCCAAGGGCGACCTCAGGATCAAGCTCGACAGGAAGAGCTACAAGCCCGGCGACACCATCTCCCTGCGCATCTCCGCTCCCTTTGACGGCACGGGCCTTGTCACCATCGAGCGCGACGCCGTTGCGGCCCACGCATGGTTCAAGGCCAAGGCCGGCGAATCCGTCCAGACCATCGCCATTCCCAAGGACTTCGAGGGCAAGGGCTACGTCTGCGTGTCCTTCGTCCGCAACGCGGCCTCCGATGCCGTGTACATGAAGCCCCACGCCTACGCGGCCGCGCCCTTCCTCTGCGGCCTCGAGGCCAGGGACATGGGCATCTCCATCCAAGCCCCCGACAAGGTGCTCCCCGGCGAAACCATGAAGGTCAAGGTGAAGTCGAAGGAGAAGGGCCGCGTCCTACTCTTTGCCGTGGACGAGGGCATACTCTCCCTGACGCGCTTTGCCACGCCGAAGCCGCTCAACGACCTTTTGGCCGACAGGGGCCTCGACGTCGAGACCAGGCAGGCCTTCGACCTGCTCATGCCCGACCACGCCCGCCTCAAGGGCCGCATCCCCGCCTTCGGCGGCGACATGTCCGGCATGGGCGGACGCTTCCTCAATCCCTTCAAGCGCCGCTCCGAGCCGCCCTTCGCCCTCTGGAACGGCATCGTCGAGGTCTCCAGCCAGGAGACTGAGATCAGCATCCCCGTGCCCCAGTATCTGGCAGGCCAGATCCGCATCATGGCCGTCGGCTCCGGCGAGAACGGCGGACGCCTCACGGCGGGCAGCTGCGAAGCCTCCGCCAAGGTCCGCGGCGGCATCGTCCTGCGGCCGCTCCTGCCGCTTGCCACGACCCCCGGCGACGCCTTCGAAGGCGCCATCATCGTGGCCAACACCATCGAGAACAGCGGCCCCGACGCCAAGGTTCACCTGAGCGTCAAGGCCAGCAGCAACATCAATCTCTTCGGCTCCAAGACCGAGCAGGACATCGTCGTGCCTGAGAATGCCGAAGAGGTTGTCCGCTTCCGCGTCCGCGTCAACGACGATCTCGGCGTTGCCAAGGTCGACTTCAAGGCCAGCTGCGGCCAGTCCGAGACCCTGCGCTCGCAGGAACTCTCCATCCGGCCTCCGGTGCACAGGCAGCGCACCGAAACCGCCAAGCCCGTGACAGGTCCGGCCGACATCCCCGTTGCCCGGAAGCTCTACGGCTTCGAGGCTGAGAACACCCTCACGGTGTCCTCCGCGCCACAGGCCGCCTTCCGCACCGTAGGCGAGAAGCTAAAGAACTACCCCTACGGCTGCACCGAGCAGATGATCAGCCGCGCCATGCCCTTCGCGGCCACCGCGAAGAACCCGCGCCTGCGCGCCCTGCTCTACCAGGGCTACGCCACGCATGAAAAGGCGAAGGAAGAGGCTGAGAAGACCCTGCAGCAGGCAGTTTCCGCCATCAGAGCGAGCTTCGATTCCGACAGCGGCGTGGCCCTGTGGCCCGACGGCGAAGCCAGCGACTTCGTCACCTGCTACGCGGCAGAATTCTTCCTGACTCTCAGGGAGAACGGCCTCGGCGTTCCCCAGGATCTGGCAGACAAGGTCTTCGACTGCATCGAGTCCATCGCTTCCAGGGAAGCCCGCGACCTGAACGGCGCCCGCGTCAAGGCCTACGCCTGCTGGCTTGCCATGCGCAACGGCAGCGTCATGACCCAGGAGGTCTTGCACCTCGTGGATTGGCTCAACCAGAACGCTGGCGAATGGAAGACCGACGTAACGGCCGCCCTCGTCGCCGACTGCTATGCCATGCTGCGCATGACCGACAAGGGCCGCCTCGCCATGCCGAGCGCCATTGCCAAGGACGGCTACGACAGCTACGGCTTCCTCTCCTTCGGCGCCGCACAGGCCATCTACACGAGCGTCCGGAGCAGAGGCGACTGGGACCGTCCTGGCCAGGCCGAGATCGAGGAACTCCTGGACCAGGCCTTCAGCCAGTACGGCACCACCACGGTGCTCGGCCTGACGGCCAAGGCCCTTGCCGGCCTTCCTGCCGGCAACGCCCAGCCCGACAGCGTGACCCTCGCCTGCCAGAGCTACCAGGACGGCTTCGACGGCCCCAAGCCTGAGCCCGTGCTCCAGGACGGCGCCCTTGTGCTGGCCTCGCCCATGTGCACCCGCTTCCACATCGACGCCAAGGCCCAGGGCAAGGAGCGCTGGTTCTGGCACCTAGCCACCGAGGGCTACGACCGCGAACCTGCCAAGCGCAGAAGCAACGGCATGGAAGTGTCGCGCCGCTACCTCAACAGCAGGGGCGACGCGGTGACCCAGGTCCGTTCCGGCGACGTGCTCACCGTCGAGCTCACCGTCCGGTCCAACAAGCAACTCGACAACGTCGCCATGGTCGACCTGCTCCCCGGCGGCCTCGAGCCCATCCTCGATCCCTCGGCCAGGCCCGAGGAGAGCGAGAATCTCGTCCGCTTCGAGCGCAGGGAGGACCGCGCGGTCTTCTTCCTCCGCACGAGCCCCGATCCGGCGACCTACACCTACAAGGTCCGCGCCGTCACGGCCGGCACCTACAACATCCCCTCCGTCTCGGCAGAGGCCATGTACAAGCCCGAGCTCAACGCGGCCTTCGGCGGAGGCACGCTGGAAGTGACGCACTAGCGCCTTCTGAATGCCCTTCAGTCTGAAAACCATGCACGCAGGGCACCCCCGGCTTTTCCGGGCCGGGGGTGCCCTGCTCATGCTTCTGGGCCTTGGCCTTGCCCTCTTCGCCTGGCTCAGCCTTGTCCCCTGTCCCCATCCCATGGAGGGGCTCTCCTTTTCCCGCGTGGTGCTGGACCGCACGGGCAAGGCCATGCGCATCGGCCTCACGCCCGACCAGAAGTACCGCATCCGCACCCGGCTCGAGGACATCCCTCCGGAAGCCCAGGCCTCGGTCATACGCTACGAGGACAAGCACTTCTGGAGGCACCCCGGGGTCAACGTCTTTGCCATCGCCCGCTCGGCCTGGAGCATGCTCGCCGGCGGCCGCATCATGGGCGGATCCACCATCACCATGCAGGTGGCCCGCCTTGCTCTCGGGCTCAAGACCGGCTCCGTCAGGGACAAAATCCGCCAGATCTGGCACGCCCTGAAGCTGGAGCGCCACTTCACCAAGGCACAGATTCTCGAGGCCTACTTCAATCTGGCCCCCTACGGCGGCAACGTCGAAGGGCTTGGCGCGGCCGCCTGGGTCTACTTCCACAAGCCGCCCGCCGAGCTAACCCGCCTCGAGAGCACGGCCCTCATGCTGGTGCCCCAGAACCCTGCCGTCCGCCAGCCCTCCAGCGCCAACCGGCGCTTCTTCGACGCCTCGGCGAGGCTTTTGAAGGAATGGTACGGCACCACGGAAACGGCGCCCCTCAGGGTCTACGGCACGCGCGATCTGCCCTTTGCCTGCCCGCATCTGGCAGGCGAACTCCTGCTGGCAAAACATCTTCCCGACATGGTGGCAACGCCCATCGATCCGGCCCAGCAGGAGCTGCTGGAGCGCGCCCTCAAGCGCTTCGCGCACCGCAACGGCCCGCGAGGCCTTGCCAACGCGGCTGCCCTGCTCGTGCACTGGCCCACCATGGAAGTGCGCGCCCTGGCCGGTTCCGCCGACTTTGCCAGCGAGGCCATCTCAGGGCAGATCGACGGCACCCTGGCCCGCCGTTCGCCCGGCTCCACCCTCAAGCCCTTCATCTACGCGCTTGCTCTGGAGCAGGGGCTCATCCATCCCATGACCCTGCTCAAGGACCTGCCCCGCAGCTTTGCCGGCTACGATCCGGAAAACTTCGACTACCAGTTCCGCGGTCCTTTGCCTGCTGGGGAGGCTCTGCGCCTTTCACGCAACGTGCCTGCGCTGTCGCTGGCCGCCAGGCTGAAGAATCCCGACCTCTACGACTTTCTCGTGCGCTGCCACGTGGCCTTCGCCTTCTCCAAGGAGCACTTCGGCCTGAGCCTCGTCCTTGGCGGCGCCGAGGTCAGCATGCGGGAACTGGCGGCCTGCTACGCCATGCTCGCCAACAAGGGCGTCTGGCAGCCGCTGAAGCTGTGGAACGCTCCCGCCAGCGAAGCCGTGCGCGAGCAGCGCCTCAGCCCAGAGGCAAGCTTCGTCGTCCTGCGCATGCTGGAATCTCCGGCCAGCGAGGCCATGCTGCGCACCAAAGGCCAGGGACGCCTTCCCGCGCTCTTCAAGACCGGCACCTCCAACGGCTACCGCGACGCCTGGACGGCCGGCATCTTCGGGCCCTACGTGCTCGTTGTGTGGGTCGGCAACTTCGACAACTCCTCCCACCCCCTCCTTATCGGCGCCACGGCGGCCAAGCCGCTCTTCCTCGAGATCGCCCGAGGCCTCGCCCAGCGCGAGCGCCTTGCCGACCGCCTCTCCAAGCCCAGCCGAGGACTCAACGTCCAGGAGATCGAGGTCTGCACCGACACCGGCGACCTCGACACGAGCCTGTGCCAGCACCGGACGGCGACCTGGTTCATTCCCGGCGTCTCGCCCATACGCGCCACCGGCATCTACCGCACCATCCGAGTCAGCGCTGAAACCGGCCTGCGGGCCTGCGAAGAGACGAAGGGGCCGGTCAAGGATATGCCCTGGCAGTTCTGGCCAAGCGATCTGGAGCTTGCCTTCCGCAGAGCCGGCATCGCCAAGCCGGCGCCGCCGCCCTTTGGCCCCGAATGCCTTAAGGAGATCAAAGAGCAGGATCTGCTCCGCCAGGAGGGTCCGCCCCCGCAGATCGTCCTGCCCAAGTACGGCATTACCTACCACGTCTCTACGGTGCCTGGAAAAACGCGTACCGTGCCGCTCAAGGCCCATGCCGCCCACGGCGTGAAGACGGTCTACTGGTTTGCCGGCAGCGCCTTCATCGGAGCGTCGGCACCCGAGGAAGTCCTGCTCTACCCGGCACGCCCCGGAAAAATTGCCCTGCGCTGCGTCGACGATGCAGGCCGGTCTACGCAGCACCAGCTTTCGGTCGAGCTCGAGGACTAGGCTGAGCCTTAAGACTGGCCGTCCTTGCCAAGCTCGGCTCTCGGACAGTACAAGAAAATGCAGACATCAGGATCCAGACGCCATGCCGAAATCATTCAGCAAGCTCATACCGCCTTCGCTCTATGAGATGCACGAGCTCCAGCGGGCCGGCTTCGTCAAGCTCGTCCTGGAGGGTCTCGCCACAGGCGCCGTGTCCGGCTTCGTCATCGGGCTCTTCCGCATCTCCTACAGCTTCGTCAACTCGACCCTTGGCGCCCTTTTCGTCAAGCATTCCGCCACCCCCGAAGGCATAGCCTGCACCGCCTGCTTCCTGCTCTTCTGCCTGGTTGCGGCCTGGCTGTGCCTGCGCCATGAGCCCCTCATCAGCGGGAGCGGCATACCCCACGTGGAGCTCGTGCTGCGGGGCAGGCTTCCCATGCCCTGGTTCCGCGTGCTCTGGACCAAGTTCTTCGGCACCCTGGCAAGCCTCTCCGGCGGCCTTGCCGTTGGCCGCGAAGGGCCGTGCATCCAGATGGGCGCAGCCATCGGCTGCGGCGTGGGCTGCGTGTGGCACGACGACCACCTGCGCCCGCGCTTTCTCGTGGGCGGCAGCACCGCCGGCATGGCGGCGGCCTTTGGCGCCCCGTTGGCAGGCATGTTCTTCGCCTTTGAGGAGCTGCGCACCATCGCCACCATCCCCATGCTGCTCTTCACCTCGCTGGCCGCCTTCGGCGCCTGGTTCATGGTCGACGTGGTGCTCCAGCTGGGTCTCGTCTTCCCTCTAGCGGACACAGGACTGCGCCACGCCCTGCTCTGGCTGGCTCCGCTTGCCGGCATCGTCTGCGGGCTGCTCGCCTGGGGCTACAACAGGCTGCTGGTCTGGCTCGCGCTCGCCATGGACAGGACAGCCATGCGCCAGCCCTGGCGCATGCTCTGGTCCTTCGTCCTCTCGGGGATTCTGCTCTACCTCTACCCCACGGTCATGACGGGCCTCGGCCCCGGCATCACGGATCTTGCCTCCGGCATGTACCCCCTGCGCTTCCTGCTCCTGCTCTGGGCCGTCAAGCTGGCCTTCAACGTCATCAGCTTCTCCTCCGGCGTCTCAGGCGGCATACTCATGCCCATGCTCCTTGCCGGCGGCCTCACCGGCGCCCTGCTCTCGGCCCTGCTCTCGGCCCTCGGCTGCCCCGGCAGCTTTGCGACCCATCTAGTGATACTCTGCATGGGAGGCCTCTTTGCCGGCACAGTCAGAGCGCCCCTCACAGGCGCCTTTCTCATCACGGAAATGACCGGCGCCTGGACCCTGCTCCCCGCTGTCGCAGCCACGTCCTTCATCGCCAGCACGCTCGCAAGTGCCCTGAAGTCTGTTCCCGTCTACGACTCCCTCCGCACCCGGCAGTGGCGGCTCTACTGCCAGTCCCGCGGCATCGATCCCGATGCGCCCGCCACCGTTGCTTCCGAAGGCCAGCCAGATAAGCCTCAAGCCTAATCCGTAAGCCTCCAGGCAACACGAATGTCACGCCAAGAGAAACACGTGACACGATTCAGGCTTTCAATCTCCTAAATTTATTAGACTATTGTTTTTTCGCTTGCATTTTTTTGAGCTTGTCTTTAGAAACGCTCACTTTTTCACACCACATGCAAGGAGAGCGCTGATGACCCGCAAAGACCGCACTGAAGGCATCTACAGCCGCCGCGAAGTGCTCGACGCCAACGAGCGCAAGCAGTACTACCTCATCCAGCTGAAAGAGCTTCTCAGCTACGCCTACCGCTACTCCGAAGACGTCAAGAAACGCTTCGACCGCGCCCAGTTCAACGTCGAGAAGTTCAAGAACCTCTCGGACATCAAGCACATTCCGATACTCAAGAAGAAAGAGCTCATCTTCCTCCAGTCCATGGGACCGCGCCTCGGCGGCCTTTTGACCAAGGACATCGGCGACCTCAAGCGCATCTTCCTCTCCCCTGGCCCCATCTTCGATCCCGAAGACCGCGCCGAGGACTACTGGGGCTATACCGAGGCTTTCTACTCCGTTGGCTTCCGCCCCGGCGACATCGTGCAGAACACCTTCAACTACCAGCTCACTCCCGCTGGCCTCATGTTTGAGGAGCCCCTGCGCAACCTGGCCTGCTCCGTCGTGCCCACCGGCCCTACCGAGGCCGCGACCCAGCTCGACATCATGCAGAAGCTGCGCGTCTCCGGCTACGTGGGCACGCCGAGCTTCCTCATGCACCTCGCCCAGAAGGCCGAAGAGAAGGGCCTCAACCTGCGCAAGGACCTCTTCCTGGAAGTGGCCTTCGTCACTGGCGAGCGCCTCTCCGAAAAGATGCGCAACCACCTCGAGAAGAAGTACGACATCATCATGCGCCAGGGCTACGGCACAGCCGACGTCGGCTGCATAGGCTACGAGTGCTTCCACAGGACTGGCCTGCACATCGCCAACCGCTGCTACGTGGAAATCTGCCACCCCGACACCGGCATCCCGCTCAAGGACGGCGAGGTGGGCGAAATCGTCGTCACAGCCTTCAACAAGACCTACCCCCTCATCCGTCTTGCCACCGGCGACCTCTCCTACATCGACCGCACACCCTGCCCCTGCGGCCGCACCAGCCCGCGCCTTGGCAACATCGTCGGCCGCGTGGACACCACGGCCCGCATCATGGGCATGTTCGTCTACCCCCACCAGGTCGAGCAGGTCATGAGCCGCTTCGAGGAGATCAAGCGCTGGCAGATCGTGGTGAGGAACCCTGACGGCATCGACGAGATGACCCTCAACGTCGAGGCCAGCGAGTTCAAGCGCGAAGACGAGCTGCTCCACCAGTTCAGGGAGAAGATAAAGCTGCGCCCGATTCTCAAGGTGCTCGCTCCCGGCTCTCTTCCCCCGCAGCTCAAGCCCATCGACGACAAGCGCCACTGGGACTAGCTGGTCCGTCTTGTTCCCGGCCTGCCTTTGGGGCATCCCCCAGGGCGGGCCGTCCTTGTCTTGCGCCCCCGTACGCCGTGCCGTGCGTCGAGGATGCACGACGCCACCAAGGAGATTGCCATGTCTGAGCTTAAAGCGCTCGCCGACTTCCTGCAGCCCTACCACGACGAGGTCATGGGCCTGGAGCGCCAGGCGCTCGACGCCCTCGCCAAGGGCGACACGGAAGCCTACACCGCCAGCATGAAGGCCAAGGCTGAAAAGATGAAGGCCCTCTATCCTCTGACCCTCCCATATCTGGAAAAGCTGCCCGCAGCCCAGGCCAAGCCTCTGGACAGAACCCTGCACGGCTTTTCCGCCTCCGCCAACAACGGACTGCGCGTCAACTCTCCCTTCTACTGGTCGGCCCTGCTCTGGGACGACGACGCCAAGCCTGGCGACCTGGACAACCTTCAGAAATTCATCAACTCCCTGCTGCAGGCAGACTGCCAATAGAGGTAACTATGAACAAAGCGCTGCTCCTCCCCCTCGCCATGTTCCTCGGACTTGCCCTTGTCCATGGCCCTGCTCTGGCCATGCCCGGCGCCGGCAAGTCCTCCGCCGAGAGCTTCCAGAAGATGGATGCCGACAAGGACGGCAAGGTCAGCAAGGAAGAATTCTCCAAGGCCCATCCGGGCATGAAGGAAAGCACCTTCGGCGTCCTTGACAAGAACGGCGACGGCTGTCTGACCCAGGAGGAATGGGATTCCTTCATGCAGGGACACGGCGCCATGAAGGCCCAGCAGGGCGCCGCGGCGCCGGGATCCTGCCCCGTGAAGCCGGGCGCCATGCCCATGGTCACCCCGCCGGCAGGCAAGTAGGCGACCCTTTTTTTGCACAAGCCATGGCTCCCGTGGCCGGCGGACGATGCGTCCTGCCGGCCCGGGGGCCTTTTTACGGCAAGCCGGACGTCCATCCGGCAAAGGAGCAGGCCATGAAGACGGCAGAAGAGCGCCTGGAGCGCCTTGAAGAGGAGAACTGGTTCCTGCAGGACAAGCTCCGCCAGCTCGACGAGGCCCTGCAGGAACAGCAGAAGCAGATCGACAGGCTCGAGCGCGCCCTGGCCGATGCCGGCAGCGCCGTCGAGTTCCTCAGGGCAAGCCTCGAGGCGCTTGGGCAGGGCAAGAGCCAGCTCTCCTTCGAAGAGCCTCCCCACTACGGCAAGTGGTAGGGACTTGCTGCCAGCAGGCGCCTGCAAGGCCTGCACAACGTCAAAAGGCGGTCCAGGGTTTCCCCTGGACCGCCTTGTCATTGTCAGCTAGGTGCAGCTAGGTGTCGGCTGCGCGTTCGGCTGGCTAGAAGCCGAAGCCGTCGCTGCTGCTGGAGCCACCGAAACCGAAGTCGTCGCTGGAGCCAGAGTCGCCGCCAAAGCCGAAGTCGTCGCTGGCAGCGCCGCCCTCGGCGGGAGCCTCGCCTTCAGCCGCTGCCGCGCCAGCGGCGGCGCCGCCGGCGGCGATGGTCACGCTCTTCAGGTTGGTCTTGATGGCGTCCTTGATGGCGTCAAGCAGCTCTTCCTGATCGACAGCCATCTTGCCCTCGAAGCCCGCGAGCTGGCGACGCATGCCGCCCATGTCCTTCTTGAGGGCTTTGAGCTGCTCGTCGAGCTTGTCGGCTTTCTTCTGGGCCTCGGCCAGCTTGCCCTCGAAGGGCTTGAGAGCCTCGACCTGGGCGCTGAGCTTGGCAACCTCGGCCTGCAGGGCGGCCTTTTCGTTCATCATCTCTTCGCCGGCGGCGAGGAGCTTCTCAACATTGGCCTGCCAGCGGCCATCCATAGCGGGCAGGGAGATCTTGTCGCCGATCTCGCCGGCGCAGCGGCTCACGAAGGAGCCCCAGTCCTCGTCCTTATCCCACACCAGATCGGCGAATTTGGGATAGAGACGGGTGAGCCAGGAAGCGGCAATCATGCCCACGGTCTTGGCGCAGCAGTCGCACTGCAGGGAACGACCAGCCATATAACCAGCGATTTCCTTAACGTCGGCGTCTTCTTTGCCGCAAACGAGGGCAAGCACGGACTCGACAGGAAAGATTTTGCGTTCGGAATCAGACATTTTATTCTCCTCCTCGGAGTGCTTCGTGTTCAGTGGCAAGATGTCGAACTAGCCGCGCCCGTACATGCGCACGTAGAGGAGCGCTGCAGTGCGGTAGCAGAGGTGCCCGAGCTTCGACCAGGGAAGGTAGGCAAAGAGCATCCAGACAAACACGAGATGCAGATAGTACACCGTGTAAGCGAAGTAGACCCAGTCAAAGAGCCTGAACATCTGCGAGAAGCAGCCGGTGAGCGCGATGGCCCAGATCAGCCCCAGCAGATACCAGTCCTGGTAGCTGGAGGAGAAGAACTTGGGATTCTGGTTCTTGCGGCGGACGGTCAGGGCAAAGAGGCCGACGAGGAGCAGGATGGCGCCAACGTTGGCCAGGATCTTGATCGGGTACATCGTCGGCATGGGCGTATGGATGGACAGGCAGGGGATGACCTTGCCGATCCAGTGGCCGCCGGCAACGACCGCGGTGACTACCATGAGGGCGACAAAGCCGTAGACGACGCACTGGTGGCCGAACTTGCGGGAGTTTTCAGGCTGCCCGGTCTTGGGGCCGGCGGTGCAGGTCTCGAACTTCTTGTGGGAGCCGATCTCGTCCCAGAGCAGGGAGGCGAGATGGACGTACCACGGCTTGGTCGGACCGATGACAAGAACCTTGCCATCGTTGCTTTTGAACATGTTCCACAGGCGGCTGCAGCCCTTGTACATGATCCAGAGGGCGCCAAAGAAGGTGACCATGAAGATCGGGTCGATGGTGTAGTCGCCGTAGAAGATCTGACCGAAGACAATCTTTCCTTCGGGAGTTCTGGGGAAGAAGGACCCGACGCAGGCGGCCCTGATGGTCCAGATGAGGAGCCACAGGACAGCGGGGATCAGGAAGAGCTTGAAGAGGCCCTTCTTGCTGCTCATGAGCTCGCCAATCTTGGCGGGCTGGCAGAGGTCCTTGTACATGACGTTTCTGGCGGCGGCCATGACGTCGGCGGGGTTGGCGCCACGGGGGCACAGCTCAGCGCAGTTGCCACAGTTGTGGCAAAGCCAGATGTCGGGATCAGCCGTCAGTTTGTCTTTCAGGCCCCACTGCGCCCAAACCATTTCCTTGCGGGGATAGGGATGGTTGGCAGGGGCCATCGGGCAGGCCACGGCACACGTGGCGCATTGGTAGCACTTTTTCAGTGACTCCCCGCCCGCTTCCATAAGTTCTCTAGCAAAGCCAGAGTCTGGCGTAAGGGTAACTTTTGCCATTCTGCCTTCCTCCTACATGGCCTTGAACGGGTTGGCGCCCATGGCGACAATCCTGTCGACGAAGTCGTTGATCATGCCGGAAACCTTGTCGTATTCGTCAATTGCGACTTCGAACTGCTCAACGCGCTGAGGCTCGACGCCCAGGCGGTTGAGGGTCTCGGCGATGTTCTGCATGCGCCTGGAGCAAAGCTCAGAACCCTTGATGAAGTGGCACTGGTAGTCGTCGCCGTATTTGCAGCCGAGGAGCATGACGCCGTCATAGCCCTTGCTCATGGCATCGGAGATCCAGATGGCGTTGACGGAGCCGAGGCAGCGCACCGGGATGATGCGCACGTAGGGGCTCCAGGTGTTGCCGCGCATGGCGGCCATGTCCAGAGCCGGGTAGGCGTCGTTCTCGCAGGCCAGAATGAGGACGCGCGGGCCCTCGTTCTTGAAGTCCTTGGGAACGTTGACCTCGCGGATCATGGAGCCGATCTGGTCGATGTTGTAGTTGGCAAAGGAGATGACGCGCTCGGGGCAGGCGCCGAAGCAGGTGCCGCAGCGGCGGCAGCGGCCCGGATTCGGCTTGGGCGTGCCCTTCTCATCGTCGTCCAGGGCGCCGAAGGGGCATTCTTCCGTGCAGCGCTTGCACTGGGTGCAGCGGACGAAGTTGAACACCGGGTAGGTGGCGTCGCCGGAGCGGGGATGGACCGCCACGCCGTGGCCGGCGCACTCGATGCACTGGATGGCTTTGAGCACGGCGCCGCGGGCGTCCTGCACGCAGGCGTCCAGGGTCAGGGGCTGGCGGACGCAGCCGGCGGCGTAGACGCCGGTGCGGCGGGTCTCGTAGGGGAAGCAGATGTAGTTGGAATCCAGATAGCCGTCGAAGAGGTTGAGGTCCGGGAAGTCCGGGCCCTGACGGTACTGGAACTGCATGACGGCTTCCTTGGCAGTCACGGGCACGAGGCCGGTGGGCAGGACGACCATGTCGCACTCGAGGTCGAAGTCCATGCCGAGCAGCGTGTTGGCGCAGGAGACGACAATCTGGTCGCCCTCTTCGCGGATGCCGGTGACGTCGGCCTTGGTCAGCATGAGGCCGAGGCGGTCCTGCATCTTCTTGTAGAAGCGCTCGAAGATGCCGGGCATGGTCATGTGCTTGTAGATGACGTAGCACTGGGCTTCGTCGCCGGTCTGCTCGCACACGGTGTTGGCAAGCCGGAGCATGCCAACGGAGTTGACCACGTTGGAGTAGCGCAGGTGGTCGATGCACTCGAGGTCTTCCTTGACGAAGACCTTCTCGCCCTCTTCCTCGGCGGGAGCGGCGGGCGCTTCGGCGGCCGCGGCTTCGGCAGCGGCTTTGGCGGCTGCTTCAGCTTCGGCGACCTGCTTTTTGATCTCCTCTTCGGCCAGGGTGGTGTCGAGGACGAAGGCGATGCGCTTGGCATTCACCTTGCCGGCGACCAGCATCTTGCCGAACTCGGCCGCGGTCACGATCTTGGGCGTGGAGCCGAGGCCCATGGGGGCAAGGTACTTGTCGTCGAGCGGCACCCAGCCGGTGGCCACGACTGCCGCGCCGATCTGCACTTCCTCTTCGCCCTTGGGGGTGGCGAGGGTGCAGGTGTAGTCGCCGGGCTGGCCGGCGAGCTTGGCGACGGTGGTCTCAAGCTTCACGGTGATGGCGCGCTCGGCATTGACGGCGCTCACGAGCTGGGCAACGTTGGTGGGTTCCTTGTCTTCCCAGGGAGCGTGAAGCGGAGAGCCGGTGGGGATGTTGTTGGCAGCGCCGCCGAGCGTGCCGGTCTTTTCGACGAGCACGACCTCGTAGCCGCTCCTGGCAGCTTCGAGGGCCGCGTTGAGGCCGGTGTAGCCGCCGCCGACCACCATGACGCGCTTGGTGCCGCCGTTCTCCAGAGCCGCGGAGTCGGGCAGATTGCCTTTCTGCATCTTCATGACGCCCATGTTGATGTAGTCGGTGGCAATCTGGACCAGGAGCGCGGGAGCGGCCTGGCCGGCCTTGAGGGGGTTGCCCTTCTCGTCCTGGAAGGAGAGCACGCACTGCTCGCGCAGGTTCACGGTCTCAGTGTAGACGGGGAAGCGGTAGGAGACGGAGTCGGCGCGGGGGCTGGCGCCGCACATCAGGACGCCGTCGAGCTGCTGGGCTTCGATGTCAGCGCTGATCTCGTCGTATTTGTCCGCAAGAACAGGAAAAACCTTCACCACGGCGGTGAAGGAGCCCCATTTGGCTGTCACGCCGGCGGCAAGGGCCTCGACGTCGAGGCCGCCGCCAATGTTGGAAGCGTCAAAATAAACGCCGATCTTAGTGGCCATGCTGACTACCTCCCTTTCACAGCCTGTACCGCCTTGAGGGCGGCAGCGGTACCGGTCTGTGCGGAACGCGTCACGTCAAGCGGCATGACGGCACAGCCGGCAGCAAAGATACCCGCTTCCTCGCCGCCAGTGACGAAACCGTCGTCGTCGAGCGGGAGAGGCAGGGGGAGCTTGTCCTCGGACAGGGTCGGCTGCATGCCGGTGGCGAGAACAACCAGGTCGTAGGTGAGGGTGAGCTTCTCGCCGCGGATGGCGTCTTCAACCTGCACGGTGACCTTGTCGCCTTCAGCCTGCTCCAGATTGGCAACTTTGCCCTTGACGAAGGAGACCTTGCCGGTCGCCTTGCACCTGTCGAGCACGTTCACGTAGCGGCCGGGGGTGCGCAGGTCGATGTAGTAGACGTCGGCGTGCGCGTCGGGCAGCTGCTCGGCGAGGTAGAGGCTCTGCTTGATGGAGGCCATGCAGCAGATGTAGGAGCAGTAGTTGAGGTGGTTCTGGTCGCGGGAGCCGGCGCACTGCACGAAGCAGACCTTCTTGGGGGCGACGCCGTCGGAGGGACGGACGATCTTGCCGCCCGTGGGGCCGAAGGGCGAGGCGATGCGCTCGAACTGCATGTTGCTCACGACATTCTTGAGCTGGCCGGCGCCGAGGTTGGCGAGGCGGGTGACGTCGTAGGGCTTCCAGCCAGTGGCAACGACGATGGCGCCAACTTTGAGCTCAATGGTTTTGGGCTCTTCGTTGACGTTCACGAACTTGCAGCCGGCGAGCTTGGCGGCGTCGGCGGGAGTCAGCGATTTGGGATCCAGTACGTAGCGGGCAGGGAAGGCAAACGGCATGGACTTGTAGAGAGCCTTGCGCTTGGACAACCCAAAATCGAACTCATTCGCAGTCTCGCCTTCGAGGGCCGAGGCGAAAAGGCCGAGATCGGCATTGTGAGGAGCCGTGTAGCGCGGCTGGACAGTCACCTGGACAGCATAGTCTCCCTTGGTGCCGGAGAGTGCCGTAACCTGAGCAAGAGTGAAAAATTTGATGCGGGGATTATTCCTGATGCGCTGGAACTGAATTTCCAAACCGCAGGAGGGGGGGCAGAGTTTGGGGAAGTATTTGTTGAGCTGGGCGACACGACCGCCGAGGAAAGGTGTTTTCTCGACTATATAGACATCATGCCCCAGTTCCGCCGCTTCTATGGCAGCTGTCAGGCCTGAAAAGCCGCCACCGACGACGAGAATGGCATTGGACATCCTGGTTATCCTCCTACGTTTCGGCGTTAAAAGGGGGAGAACCCCCTGTAAAGGCGATTCTCCCCCTAGAAGTCCGTCAGTGAATACTAGTCAGGGATGATCTGATAGTAAGCCTTCTTGAACACCTTGGTTTCGCCGGTCTTGGGGTCGAAACGGGAGTTGACGAAGCACTTCCACTTGTTGTCGTCGAGAGCCATGAAGTCAGCGCGATAGTAGAAGCCGGGGTAACGGGTCTCTTCGCGGAACGCAATGTGCTGCATGTGCAGGCGCACGGTCCACAGACGATGGTAGTTCTCCCAGCAGCGGAGCAGTTCATGGAGGTCGCGGGCAGCGAGCTTCTTGGAGTCTTCCTCGAGCATGCCGAGGAGGAAGAAGCCGGTGTCGAGGCTGGCCTTGGAGGTCATGTAGTAGGTGGCAACGCCGGCGCCGTATTCATCGGTGCACTTGATGAGGCGCATCATGAAGTTGCGGGGCGAGATGAAGTTGGGGTTCACGACGCAGTCGGTGGAGGCGTCCTTGAACTCCTGGTAGGTGTAGTAAGGCTGGTAGATTTCCTTCTTCAGAGCTTCGGGATCGGCGGCGAGCTCGGGCTTGAAGTCGGCATGGTCGCGCACGTAGCGGACGGCGGCCTTAGCAGCCATACGGCCTTCAACGTGAGAGCCGGAGGAGAACTTGTGGCCGGAAGCGCCCACGCCGTCAGCGCAGGTGAAGAGGCCGTCGACGGTGGTCATGCGGTTGTAGACCTTGCCGTTGGCAGCTTTGATTTTGTACTCGTCCGGGACCCACTCTTCGTCGGGACCGGAAGCCCAGATGCCGCAGCAGCCGGAGTGAGAACCGAGGAGGTAGGGCTCGGTCGGCATGATTTCGGAACCGCGGTTTTCAGGGGCGGTGTTGGTGGCGGCCCACAGGTTGGCCTGGCCAACGCACATGTCGAGGAAGTCTTCCCAAGCTTCGGACTCGAGGTCTTTCTGCTCTTCTTCGTTCAGGGTGGCGAAGGTGTTCAGAAGGGCGGTCTTGGTGTCCATGTAGATGGGGCCGCGGCCTTCGCGCATTTCACGAAGCTGCATGTGGTTGCGGAGGCAGGTGGGGACAACCTTACCGGTCGCGTAGCCGCGGTCCTGGTAGGGTTTCAGCATGGCCTTGTTGGTCACGCAGTAGTCTTCGCCCTTCGCGTTGGTGGCTTTCGCCTTGAAGAGCAGGAACCAGGCGCCGACCGGGCCGTAGCCGTCCTTGAAGCGGGCGGGCACGAAGCGGTTTTCCATCATGGTCATTTCGGCGCCAACCTGGGCACACATCGTGTAGGTGGAGCCGGCGTTCCACACGGGATACCAGGCGCGGCCCATGCCTTCACCGGTGGAGCGGGGGCGGTAGATGTTGACGGCGCCGCCGCAGCACACGATCATCGCGTTGGTGCGGAAGATGTGGACTTTGTTCTCACGGGTGGAGAAGCCCACGGCACCGGCGATGCGGTTGGGGGTGTTCTTGTCGAGGAGCAGCTTCACGACGAAGCAGCGCTCAAGGAGGCGGTCCTCGCCGAGGGCGTTCTTGGCGGCCTCAGCGACGATGCATTTGTAGGACTCGCCGTTGATCATGATCTGCCAGCGGCCGGAACGGACGGGAGAGGCGCCGTTGCGGAGGGTCTTGCCCTGGTCCTTGGCCTGCTGGCCGTTCAGGTTGTGGCCGTCTTCGGATTTAGCCCAGATGGGAAGGCCCCAGTCCTGGAACAGTTTGACGGAGTCGTCAACGTGGCGGCCTACGTCGAAGATGAGGTCTTCGCGAACCAGGCCCATGAGGTCGGTGCGGACCATGCGAACGTAGTCGTCAGGGGTGTTGTTTTCGAGGAAGGTGTTGATGGCGGACAGGCCCTGGGCCACGGCGCCGGAACGCTCGAGGGCGGCTTTGTCCACGACGAGGATCTTCTGGCCGAGCGGATCGCCCCAGCGCACAGCCTCAACAGCGGCGCCGGTGGCACCCATGCCACCGCCAACGATGAGCAGGTCAACGTCATGTTCCTGGATGGTGGGCTCAGCAATGGCAACGCCGCGAGGCGCTTCCTTAACAGGGATCATAGGCATGATGAGTTACTCCTATTGTTCTTCAAACAATAAAGTTGGTACGCTAGGACCGAACTAGAAAGTAGCGGACTTGTCGGCTTCAGCCACTTCAAACTTCTTGCCGAGCACAGCCTGGGGCTTAACGAGTTCCTTCTCGGTGTAGAGAAGTTCGCTGTCCAGATCGCCCTTGTCGTCCCAACCCTCGAAGGGTTTGATGGAGCCTTCAGGAGTAGTGCGGATGGGGAACTTGAAGCGTTTGGTGCTGCCATCGCGGAAGTTGACGGTCCACATGATGGAGTCCGCAGAACGCATAGGAATACAGGTGCCGCCCATGGGAGCGAAGTCAGCGTAGGGGCGGGCGGTGATGGCGCCCTGGGGGCAGATTTTCACGCAGGAATAGCATTCCCAGCAAGCGTCGGGTTCCTGGTTGTAGGCTCTCATGGCATCCGGATCCAGGATCATCAGATCGTTGGGGCAGATGTACATGCAGGCCGTCTTTTCGCCGCCCTTGCAACCGTCGCATTTGGACGGATCAACAAACGTAGGCATACGTTCCTCCAGCTCTAAAAAGGTTGATTTGGGAGCCGGTCGAAAACAGCGCTCTCGCTGTCCGGCTATCCGCTTTTTCATAAAAGCTTCCCCGAGAAAAGGGAAGCGCTTGGTGCCAAGGCAAGGCGGAAAAAGAAGAAATTTCTTTCCCGCTGGTGAATTCCGTAACAAGCTATCGACACTGAGTCAAGCCCGTTCCGCCATCTTTTGCGGGTCGCGCAGGGTCGCCTCCACCTTTCCAGCTTAGAGAAAAGCCGTTTCGGACGGGAGAAAAATATTTTTTTCACAAGCCGTCTCCCTGCCCCCGTCTTGCAAGGAGGGGGCTTCCTATAGTATTCACCTCTCGCCCCCTCAGAGGGCAACCTTTTTCAACTCACCGAAAATACGGGCAGTTTTCTTCGGAGCACACTCTCCTTCCGCCCTTGCCCGGCTCTTCCCCCACCAAGCAATTTCATAAGGAAGCAATACTGATGCGCGATGCCTATCAGGACAGACCCCGCCGCCCGCTGCGCGAGACCGTGTGCGAGATGGACCGGGACATACTCAGGCTCGTCATGCGCCGCCACAACATGCTCAAGCGCATGGCCGGCCCCAAGGGCCATCTGGACAACCGCGAGGAGAAGCAGATCCGCGAATCCTGGGAAAGCGCCGTCGCGAAGGTCAGCAACGATCCCAAGCTTTCCGGCCTCTTCTTCTCTCTCATGCAGGAGGTTACCTTCCTTCCGAAGCCGGGCGAGGACGGCGAGCAGCGCCGCGAGGCCTTCAACCTTGCACCCGTCCAGCAGCCCGTGAAGCTCGACATGGACGCCCCCGCCTCCTGCAGGGCCACCAGGGCCTGGCTCTCCCTGGCCGCGGGATCGGGCCAGCACGTGAAGCTTGCCGGCTCCCTGATGAACGATGCCGTCTTCGACTGCCTCAAGATGTTCAACCAGATGGGCGCCTCCATCATCCGCGACGGCGACGCGGTGGAGGCCCTGCCGGCCACGCCCTGCCAAACGCCGGACAAGGTCATCTTCTCCGGCGCCTCTTCCTTCAACTTCTACCTCGCCCTCGGCCACTACCTGGGCCGGCCCAGCCACGCCAAGTTCTCGGGCGACAGCCAGATGCGCATGGAAGGCCTCGACGCCGTGGTCTCCTTCGTCCCCCAGCTCGGCGCGCGCCTCGTGCACGTCATCCCCAAGGGCGAAGGCCTGCCCGTGCGCATCGAGAGCTCGGGCATGCTCCCCGACGCCGTCGACTTCCCCGATGCCGTGCCCTTCGAATTCATCGAAGGCATGCTCCTTGCCGCCCCCTTCTACGAGAAGCCCGTCGTCTTCCGCTTCGGCTCCCATCCGGACCGGGCCCGCATCGAGGAGCGCATCCTGCCCCTCCTTGCCGCCTGCGGCGCCCAGGTGGAAGGCGACTGTGAAAATCTTCACATAACCCCGTCGAAGCTTGCCCTTCCGCGCGAGCCCAAGCTCGCCATGGAACCTGAGCTGGCCGTCTTCCTGCTGGCGCTGGCGCCCGCCCTTTCGGGCAGGGTGCGCCTTGCCGGCCAGTGGCCCGGCACCGCTGACGCCGAGGCCGCAAAGGACCTCTTCAGACAGGCGGGCCTCCAGGTCGAGGCCGGCCCTGCCGAGGTCAGTCTCCAGTGCGGTGCGGAGCTTAGGCTTCCCGAAGCCGGCCTCGAGCTGCCCGAGGCCCTGCCAGCGGCATGGCTGCCGCTCGCCATGGCGCTCACCTGCCTCGGCGCCCTGAAGAACAAGCAGGCTAGAATGCCCCGGGGCTGCCAGCCAGGCGGAGAGGGCTTCGCCGAGGCCGAGGCCTTTGCCCGCGCCTGCGGCCTCGAAATACAGGAAGACGGCGCCGTGGTCTGGGCCAAGCCCATCGCCCTCAAGCGCGAAGACGGCGAAGGCGGCGAGCGCGAGGAACTCGTGACAATACATCAGGTGTGGCCCGCCCCGTCCGCGGCCTGGGCCTGCGCCCTCGCCGTGTGCGCCTGCGCCCGCCCCGAGCCGCACCACGGCTTCCGCCTGAACAACCCGGGCATACTCACCACTCTCTATCCCGGCTTCTGGGCGCTCTACAACGCCCTGCCCGAGCCCCAAATCCGCAAGCCCGAAGCCCAGCCCCAGCCTAAGGAGCGCCGCCGCATCCGCACCAGTGCCCAAGCCCAGCTGACGCCCCGCGAGGAAAACGAAGAGTAGCCCGGCCCCCTTGAGAACGCCAAAGCGCCTGCCGAACCGCAATGCAGTTCGGCAGGCGCTTTTTGTAAAGGCACAGGATCCGGCGCAGCATCCGGGGAGGCCTCCCCGGCCAGTTCCGGACTAGGGCTTTTCCACCGTAAAGACGTAGGTGGCGGTTTTCAGAGGCTCGGCGCTGCCCGACCTGCGGGCCGCCACCGTGAACATGTACTGCGCGCTCTCGCCCTTCTTGGGGCAGGGGCCGCGGTAGCTGCTCGTCAGAGCTCCCTCGGGGATGGAGTCCATGCCGTCTTCGGCAACGCCGTCGAAACGCCAGGTTCCGCCCCCCATGAACATGCCTCCTTCGCCGAGGCGCTCCAGGCGGACTTCGTAGTAGTCCGTGTCCTGAGGCGGGTTGGCGATAGTTATCTCGGGAGAGAACTTCGAGCAGTAGTGGACCTCGTGCACTTCGGCTACGACGTGCATCCCGCTGTCCTGGGGAGCGTCCTGCCAGCTGCAGCCGCCGGCAAGGGCGCAGGCAAGGAGCGCAGGCAGAACCCGCCGGCGAGGGGAAAGCTGGGACATGGAAACCTCCCGAAAAAAGATGTATCAGATACATATTATCCCAACAATCACCGGATGACAAGAATTCAAGGAGTCCAGTCACATGGCACAGCTTCTTTCCAATGCCGTCCAAGGCTACATGGCCAATTCCTCCATGATCCGCAAAATGTTCGAGCAGGGCATCCTGCTCAAAAAGCAGTATGGCGAAGACAAGGTCTACGACTTCTCCCTCGGCAATCCCGATCTGCCCGCGCCCAAGGCCGTCGTCGACGGCCTCAAGGCCTTTGCCGAAGGCGCGGACAGGCCCTTCTCCTTCGGCTACACCCCCAACGCCGGCGCCCCCTGGGCCAGGGAGGCGCTCGCCAAATGGCTTTCCAAGGATCAGGGCGTGGAGCTTGCGGCCGGCGACGTGCTGATCAGCGTCGGCGCCGCATCGGCCCTCAACGCTGTTCTCAGGGCCATCTTCAATCCCGGCGAGGAGCTCATCGCCTTCGCCCCCTACTTCGTCGAGTACGACTTCTACGTGGCCAACCACGGAGGCTTCCTCACCCGCGTCATGACGAAGAAGGACACCTTCCGCCCCGACGTCGAAGCCCTCGGGAAAGCCATTTCCGCCAAAACCCGCGCGGTCATCGTCAACTCCCCCAACAACCCGACGGGCGTGGTCTACACCCTGGACGAGATGAAGGCCATCTGCGGCCTGCTCGAGCGCAAGAGCGCCGAAGTCGGGCACCCCATCTGGCTGCTCTGCGACGAGCCCTACCGCTTCCTGGCCTACGACGGCTGCGAGGTGCCTTCGGTGCTCCCGCTCTACCGCTATGCCGTGGTTCTCAGCTCCTTCTCCAAGAACATGTCCCTGCCCGGCGAGCGCATAGGCTACGCCGCCCTCTCCCCGCTCCTCGAGGAGCGCGGGGAGTTCATGGCCGCCATCACGCTCACCAACCGCATCCTCGGCTACGTCAACGCCCCCATCGTCGGCCAGCACATCATGGTGGCCGCCCTCGGCAGCGCCGTCGACAAGGACGTCTACCTGCGTCGCCGCGACGCTATGGCCGAGGTGCTGACCAGCGCCGGCATCGAGTTCACCCTGCCCAAGGGCGCCTTCTACTTCTTCCCCAAGGCACCCGGCAACGACGACAAGGCCTTCGTGGCCGCCCTCGCCGAAGAACGAGTCCTCGGCGTACCCGGCTCCGGCTTCGGCTGCCCCGGCTACTTCAGGCTTGCCTTCTGCGTCGACGAGAAGGTGATCCGCAATTCGGCCGAGGGCTTCGCCAAGGCCCGCGCCAAGTTCGCCTAAGGCTCCCGGCCTGCGGCCTTTCCGGCAGGCCCGCCACCCGGAGGCGCAGTCCGGACGGCGGGCCTGTCCGCATCCCCACCCGGCGCGGAGCGCGACAGGCCCTCGGCGCCGTCCCGGAGACCGCCATGCAACACGACTACCTCATCCTCCACGGCATCAATCTCAACATGTTCGGCAGGCGCGACCCCGCCGTCTACGGCACCGCGACCCTGGAAGACATCAACAAGCTCCTCTATAGCTACGCCGGCCAGATGGGCGTGAAGATAGAATGCTACCAGACCAACAGCGAGGCGGGCTTCGTGGAGCGCATCCACCACTCCCTCGACGACGGTACGAGGGGCATCGTCGTCAACGCCGGCGCCTGGACCCACTACAGCTACGGCATCCTGGACGCCCTGGACATTCTGCCCTTCCCCGTTGTCGAAGTGCACATGTCCCACGTCTCCGGCCGCGAGGAGTTCCGGCGCAAGTCCGTCATCGCCCCGGCCTGCTGCGGCTGCATCGAGGGCTTCGGCGCCTACAGCTACGCCCTAGGGCTCATGGCCCTGGACCAGGCCGTGCGCGAGCGCGACGACATCAGGCTGCGCGCCGAGGAGGCCCACGGCGAAAAGCCGGGCGGGCGGGGCTTCATCGATCCCTTCTCCTTCAGCTAGACGGCCCTTCGCCACGCAGGCCTGGCCCCGCCCTGGAAAGCGGACGCGGCACCCCTGAAACGCCCAAGGACATTCACAGCAAGGACTAGCCTTTCTCCTGCAAAAATCGTAGTATAAAAGGAGCCCCCTGTGTCTGCCAGGCTCTTTTTTTGCCTTTTCGTGCCACCCCCGTGGAGGCCTGGACGCCAGGGGAAGGGCTACCCCTGTCTTTTCGTGAAGCGCCCGGCAAGCGGCATCCCTGCCGGACCCTCATGACGAAGATCGCCACGGCCACGAGCCTTTATGCGGCCTTGCTCAGCAGGCGCCGCGTCGGAGGAAAATTGATGAACGAAACCATCGACCTCATCCGTTCGAAAGATCCCACCTTCCAGCAGGAAGTGGAAGCTGAAAGCGGACAGAACATCAGCAACTGCTACCAATGCGGCAACTGCACTGCCGGCTGCCCCGCCGCGCTCGACTACGACATGATGCCCAACCAGGTCATGCGCGGAATCCAGCTGGGCCTCAGGGACAAAGTGCTTAGCTCCCAGGCCATCTACATGTGCCTGTCCTGCAGTACCTGCTCCCTGCGCTGCCCCAACAGCATCGACATCGCCGGCGTCATGGAGACCCTGCGCCACATGGCCCGCCGCACCAACAAGGTCGGCGTCAAGCGCGTCGAAAAATTCTGGCTCTCCTTCCTGGACACCGTCCGCACCTTCGGACGCAGCTACGAAATCGGCACCATGGCTCTGTACATGCTGCGCTCTCTGCGCTTCTGGACCGACGTCGACCTGGCTCCCCAGGCACTTATGAAGCAGAAGCTCGGCCTCAAGCCCCACGTCATCCCCAGCAAGGAAAGCGTTGAAGCCGTCGGGCGCATCTTCAAGCGCTATCAGGAACGCGCCAAGCGCGAGGGAGTCCGTCCATGAAAATAGCCTACTATCCCGGATGTTCGGCCAAGGGCTCCTCTCTTGACTACGAACTTTCCACCCAGGCGGTACTGAAGGCCCTGGGCATCCAGACCGTCGAAATCGCCGACTGGAACTGCTGCGGCTCCACGCCCGCCCATGCGGTCGCCACGGACCTCTCCACGGCCCTGTGCACCCGAAACCTCGCCCTGGCGGCCAGGCAGGGCGCGGACCTCATCGCCACGTCCTGTCCCTCCTGTCTTTCCAACCACAAGCACGCCCACGTGCGCATGCAGGATCCCGACTTCCGCACCCGCGTGAACGAGCTGCTCGACGAACCCGCCCCCGAGCAAATGCCGGAGATGACCTCCGTCATGCAGCTCATCGCGCAGCAGTGCGACTCCGATCAGATCAAAAGCCGCGTGACCAAATCCCTCACCGGCATCAAAATCGCCCCCTACTACGGCTGCCTCATGAGCCGGCCCGCCGAGCTCATGCAATTCGGCGATCCTGAGAACCCCACGCTCATGGAAAGCCTGCTCGCCAGCTGCGGCGCGGACGACATCCTCGACTTCCCGCTGAAAACCGAGTGCTGCGGCGCCTCCGCCGGCATTCCGCACCGCCCCCTGACGGCCCGCAACTCTGGACGCATCCTGCAGCTTGCGGTCAACATGGGCGCCGACTGCATCGCCGTGTGCTGCCCCCTCTGCCAGATGAACCTTGACCTGCGCCAGAAGCAGGCCGGCAAAGCCGAAGGGACCAAGTTCAACATTCCCGTTCTCTACTTCACGCAGCTCATGGGCATCGCCTTCGGCTGCGACGCTGACAGCCTCGGCCTGAACAAGCTCTGCGTCAGCGCCGACAGGATCACCGACAAGATCCACGCCCTCAGCACCGCGGCCCAGGAAACCGCCCAAGGAGGCAAGGCATGAGGATAGGCGTTTTCGTCTGCCACTGCGGCAGCAACATCGCAGGCACGGTCGACTGTGAGCAGGTCGCCAAAAATGCCCTGGACTTCCCTGAAGTCGTCTACGCCACCGACCTGATGTACACCTGCGCCGAGCCCGGCCAGGCCGCCATCGAGCAGGCCATCCACGAGCACCGCCTCACCGGCGTCGTCGTCGCCTCCTGCTCCCCGCGCATGCACGAGCCCACCTTCCGCCGTACCGTCGAGCGCGCCGGCCTGAACCGCTACATGTTCGAAATGGCCAACATCCGCGAGCACGTCTCCTGGATCGGCAAGGACAAGGAGCCCAACACCAACAAGGCCACCGAGCTCGTCAGCATCGCCGTCGCGAAGCTGCGCAACAACCGCCCGCTCTTCGCGCAGCGCTTCGACATCAACAAGCGCGTGCTCGTCATCGGCGGTGGCGTTGCCGGCATCCAGGCGGCCCTCGACTGCGCCGACGCCGGCATCCAGGTGATCATGGTCGAGCGCGAGCCCACCATCGGCGGCAAGATGGCCAAGCTCGACAAGACCTTCCCCACCGTCGACTGCGCGGCCTGCATTCTCGGCCCCAAGATGGTGGACGTGTCCCAGAACCCCAACATCACGCTCTATGCGTACTCCGAGGTCGAGGACATCTCCGGCTACGTGGGCAACTTCGACGTCAAGATCAAGAAGCGCGCCACCTACGTCGACTGGTCCCAGTGCACCGGCTGCGGCACCTGCACCGAGAAGTGTCCGAGCAAGAAGGTGCCCGACCGCTTCAACGAGAACGTGGGCTTCACCACCGCCATCAACATCCCCTTCCCCCAGGCCATTCCGAAACGCGCCACCATCAATCCCGACTACTGCAAGAAGCTCACCACGGGCAAATGCGGCGTCTGCGCCAAGGTGTGCCCGACCAAGGCCATCAACTACGAGATGAAGGACGAGATCATCACCGAGAAGGTGGGCGCCGTCATCGCAGCCACCGGCTACGATCTCATGGACTGGACCGTGTACGAGCAGTACGGCGGCGGCAAGTACCCCGACGTCATCACCTCCCTGCAGTACGAACGCATGCTCAACGCCTCCGGCCCCACCGGCGGCCACATCGTGCGTCCCTCCGACCACAAGGAGCCCAAGAAGGTCGTCTTCATCCAGTGCGTCGGCTCCAGGGACAAGTCCATCGGCCGCCCGCTGTGCTCCGGCTTCTGCTGCATGTACACGGCCAAGCAGGCCGTCCTTACCAAGGACCACATCCCTGATTCCCAGCCCTACGTCTTCTATATGGACATCCGCTCCGTGGGCAAGCTCTACGACGAGTTCACCCGCCGCGCCGTCGAAGAGTACGGCGTCGAGTACATCCGCGGCCGCGTGTCCAAAATCTACCCCGACGGCAACGGCCAGTACGTGGTCTGCGGCGCGGACACCCTGCTCGGCCAGCCCGTCCAGGTGACCTGCGACCTCGTCGTCCTCGCCGTGGGCATCAACGCCAGCAAGGGCGCCGGCCAGCTCGCCGAGAAGCTGCGCATCTCCTACGACCAGTACGGCTTCTTCATGGAAAGCCATCCCAAGCTGCGTCCCGTGGAGACCAACACCGCAGGCGTGTTCCTCGCCGGCGTTTGCCAGGGCACCAAGGACATCCCGAACTCCGTCTCGCAGGGTTCTGCAGCGGCGGCCAAGGTCATGGCCCTCTTCAGCCACGACAAGCTGGAGAACGACCCGCAGATCGCCCACGTGAACGTCAGCCGGTGCGTGGACTGCGGCAAGTGCATCAAGTGCTGCCCCTTCGGCGCCATCAAGGAAGAGGCCTTCCGCGGCGTGCTCAAAGCCAAGGTCATCGACACCGTCTGCCAGGGCTGCGGCATATGCACCTCCACCTGCCCGCAGGGTGCCATCCAGCTCTCCCACGCCACCGACAACGAGATTCTCGCGGAGGTTAACACGTTATGCCAGTTCTAGAAGGCAAAGAGCTCAGGATTGTTGCGTTCCTGTGCAACTGGTGCTCCTACGGGGGCGCCGACACGGCCGGCGTGGCCCGCGCCACCCAGCCCACCGACCTCAGGATCATCCGCGTCCCCTGCTCCGGGCGCATCGACCCCCTCTTCATTCTCAGGGCTCTCGTGAACGGCGCTGACGGCGTGCTCGTCTCCGGCTGCCATCCCAACGACTGCCACTACTCGGCCGGCAACTTCTTCGCCCGCCGCCGCCTCGAGGTGCTCAAGCGCTTCCTCCCGGTGCTCGGCATCGACGACCGCCGCTTCGAGTACACCTGGGTCTCCGCGTCCGAAGGCGCCCGCTGGCAGCAGGTCGTGACCAACTTCACCGACCGCATCCACAAGCTTGGCCCCGCGCCCCGTCTCGAGAACGCCGAACCGCTGCTTCAGGTCGCCGACATGGCCCTGCAGCCTCTGCGCCCCCTCGGCACCGGCCAGAACGCCAAGCTCGACGAGCTCAAGGCGGCCATCAAAAAGCACTTCCAGGACAAGGACCTCGACGTTGTCATCGGCTGGCAGCAGGCTGACGATGCGGCCCACACCATCCCGCTCTTCATGCGCTCGGAAGAAGACGTCGACAAGCTCGTCTGGGGCCCCTTCAACGTCAACAACCCGGCCACCTACCTCAACCAGCTCATCGGCCGCGACCAGCCCCAGGACAAGCTGAAGAAAGTCGGCATCGTCTGCAAGGGCTGCGACTCCCGTTCCGTCGTCGAGCTCCTGCAGGAAAACCTCATCCCCAGGGAGAACGTCGTCATCTTCGCCCTGCCCTGCGAAGGCACCTTCGACATGGCGCGCGTCAACCAGGAGCTGGGCCGCTACGGCAAGATCGACAGCGTCTCCTTCGACGGCCAGGCCGCAACCATCGTGGCCGACGGCAAGGAGCACCGCATCGCCATTGCCGACTGCGCCCAGGGCAAGTGCTACAACTGCGCCATGCCCCTGGCCCAGCACGCCGACGAGGCCTTCGGCGAAGCCCCAGCCATCGCGGGCTCTCCCGTGACCCCGCCCGAGCTCGCCATGCTCGACAAGATGAGCCTCGAGCAGCGCTTCAGCTTCTGGAAAGGCCAGATGGACCGCTGCATCCGCTGCTACGCCTGCCGCAACGCCTGTCCCATGTGCGTGTGCAAGGACTACTGCATCGCTGAGACACGCGATCCGCACTTCATCACGCAGGAGAGCACGGTCCGCGAAAAGCTCTACTTCCAGTGCATCCACGCCATGCACCTTGCCGGCCGCTGCACGGGCTGCGGCGAGTGCCAGCGGGCCTGTCCCGTCGGCATTCCGATCCTGGCCCTGCGCCAACAGATTGCGCGCGCCGTGGCCGAACTCTTCGACGGCTACCAGAGCGGCATGGATCCCGAAGCCAACCCGCCCCTGCTCGGCTACGAAGTCGAGGAAAAGAACATCAAGCAGAGGGAGCTGTAAGAGATGCCTACCTATCGTTTTGCCAAGAAATCGGATCTTCCGGCCCTCCTCGCGTACCTCGCCAAGGACAACCGCGTGCTCGTCCCCGTGGAGAAGCCTGCCGTCAAGCAGTCGATCGTCTTTGAGGAATGGAAGGAAGGCAAGGACTTCACCATGGCCAAGGCAACCGTTCCCGCCAAGGCCGCCGTTCTTCCCCAGTGCGAAACGCTCCTGACCTACGAGAAGAAGGCCGATCCGGAGAAGCCCGGCGAGCGCCAGCTCGTGCTGGACGACACCATCCAGGCCGTCCCCACGGTCGTCTTCGCCACCAGGTCCTGCGACGCCAGGGGCTACGCCACCCTGGACCGCCCCTACCTCAACGGCCCCATCAAAGACCCCTACTATGAAGCCAGGCGCAAGGCGCTCACCGTCTTCACCCTGACCTGCAACAGCGGCTGCAGCACCTGCTTCTGCCACTGGGTCGGCGCCGGCCCCTCCTCGCCGGAAGGCTCCGATGTCCTCATGACCGAACTTGCCGACGGCTACGTCCTGCAGGCCGTGACCGAGAAGGGCAAGGACGTGCTCGAGAAGAGCCCGCTGGAAGACGCCGCCGCCCGCGAGAAGGAGATGATGGACGTCCGCAAGGCCGCCTGGGCCACCCTGATCGAGAAGCCCGACCTCTCCGAGGCCCCCGACAAGGTGCTCGGCAAGTTTAGGGATCTCGACTTCTGGGAGAAGGAGTCCGACCGCTGCATCAACTGCGGCGCGTGCACCTACTTCTGCCCCAGCTGCTACTGCTTCAACATCTCGGACGAAGGCTCTGGCGTGGGCAAGCCCGGACGTCGCCTGCGCACCTGGGACAACTGCATGAGCTCCCTCTTCACAAGGGAGGCCAGCGGCTACAACCCCCGTCCCACCAAGGCGACCCGCATGCGCCAGCGCGTAACGCACAAGTTCGCCACCTACCCTGAAAACTGGGGCGCCTTCTCCTGCATGGGCTGCGGTCGCTGCATCAGCAACTGCCCTGAGCGCATCGACATCCGCCAGATCGTCCTTGACGCCATGGCAGACGGTGCCGGCAAGTAGCGAGGTTAGGAATGGCAACCAAGAAAGCATCAGGCAAGGCCAAGAAGGCGACCAGCACCAAGAAGCCGGCAGCCAAGAAGGCCGTGAAGGCTGAGGTCAAGGAAGCCCAGGCTCCCGCAGCCGCAAAGGAAGCCAAGGCCCCGGCCGTCAAGGAAGAGGCCAAGGTTCCCGCCGAGGCGACCAAGGCCGAAGCCCCCGCCGTCAAGGAGGAGGCCAAGGCCCCGGCCGTCAAGGAAGAGGCCGAGGTTCCTGCCGAAACGACGCCCGAAGCACCCAAGGCCGAGCCTGCCGAAGCACCCAAGGCCGAGGCGGCGCCCGAAGCACCCAAGGCTGAAGCCACGCCCGAAGCGCCCAAGGCCGAACCTGCCGAAGCACCCAAGGCCGAGGCGCCCAAAAGCGAAGTCAAAAACGATGCCGACGCCCCCAAGGGCGAAGCATCTTCAGAAGAAATACAAGGGGCAGAGAAAAAAGTGAGCGCTAAAATCGTTCTCAAGCCGAACCCGGACGGCAGCAAGCTGACGCCGGTCGTTCCCCGCCCGATGATCCAGGGCAACCCCTACAAGCCCTACGTGGCCACCGTTGCCGAGGTCATCCGCGAGACGCACAACATCGTCACCCTGCGCCTCGTCATCGACGATCCCGAAGCCATGAAGAACTTCACCTACGAGCCCGGCCAGGTCGGGCAGGTGTCGGTCTTCGGCGTCGGCGAATCCACCTTCGTCATCAACACCCCGCCGTCCCAGAAGGACTACCTCCAGTTCTCCGTCATGCAGGCCGGCGAGGTCACCACCGCTATCCACGGCCTGTGCCAGGGCGACAAGGTCGGCGTCCGCGCTCCGCTCGGCCGCCCCTTCCCCTACCGCGACTGGAAGGGCAAGAACGTCTTCTTCATCGGCGGCGGCATCGGCATGGCCCCCATCCGCACCATCATGCTCCACTTGCTGGAGAACAAGGCCGACTACGGCAAGATCAGCCTCCTCTACGGCGGCAAATCCCCGCAGGATCTGGCCTACAGCTACGAGCTGGAAGACTGGATGGCCCGCCCCGACCTCGACTGCACCCTGACCATCGACCGCGAGGCCGAAGGCTGGAAGCACAAGGTCGGCCTCATCCCCAACGTGCTGCGCGAACTCAAGCCCAGCCCCGACAACTGCATCGCCGTGCTCTGCGGACCGCCCATCATGATCCGCTTCACCCTGCAGGCCCTGGACGAGCTCGGCTTTGACCACGAGAACGTCTACACCACGCTGGAAAAGCGCATGAAGTGCGGCATCGGCATCTGCGGCCGCTGCGGCATTGGCGGCAAGTACGTCTGCCTCGACGGCCCCGTGTTCTCCCAGAAGGAACTCGACAACCTCCCGCCTGAACTCTAGCAGGCGAGAGGCGCAAGCCTCATATGAAGGCCCGCCGGAACGCGCGTTCCGGCGGGCCTTTTAGCATCTTGGGAAGCTGGCCGCCTAGCGGATGCGACAGTTGCCGTCCCGGCAGTCATGGGTCGGGATGACGGGCGTGAGCTGCAGGAGCAGCACCCGCTCAGTTCCCTTGACCGACTCCGTGACCAGGGTGAGGCGCATGAGGCCGCCTGGCAGGGGCGTGTCGTAGGCTGCGGTAAAGGTGCCGTTGCCGGTAATGATGCGCACGGGCCCGGTACGGCTCTCGCGCATGTTCATGAGCGACATGCCCATCACCTTGAAGTGCTTCGTCCGCACGGACTCGAGGAAGTGCTCCCTGTCTGCAATGTGGCCGCTGGAGGCGATGAAGACGAAGTTGGGGGCAAGCAGCTTCTCGAGGGCCTTGGCGTCCGAGTTGAGCAGCGCCTCGGTCATCAAGGCGCCGGAGTCGGCCTTGGCCAGCGCGGGCAAAGGCGCGGCAAGGTCCTGCAGGCCAAAGCCTGCCAGCAGAAAAGCCGCCAAAGCCAGGACGGCTGCGCGCCGGGGAAGCGTGCGGGCGAAGCGGAGAATCGCGGACTGCAGCATATCGAAGCCTCCTTGGGGCTGTGTCGTGCGCAAGGCTGAGAGGGTGCGCGCTTCAGGCCGAAGCGCAAGTTTTACGTTACGAACGCGCCTGCCGGACGTCAAGATGGGCGGCTCGCGGCGCATTGCATCTTCCCCCCTGCCAGCGCATCCAGCAGGCAGAGCCGGACTTCCAGACAGGGCGCAAAGACCTCGCCGGTGTGCAGGCGGAAGCAGACAAGCCCCGCATGGACCAGCCTCAGCAGACAGGCATCGAGGGTGGGGGCGCCAAAGCCTTCCTTCAGATCGGGCCTCCTTTCGATGCGCACCCGCTCCCCTTCGGCCAGCAGGGCCAGCATGCCCCCCAGATCCGGACAGGCTGCCTGCAGCTCCGTCAGCAGGGCATTGGCCCAGGAAGCGGCGAAAAAGCGCTTGTGGCGCCTCGTCTCGGCATAGCCTGCCACGGCTGAGGGTGCGAACATGCGGCCTGCCAAATCAAAGGTCCAGCCGCCGTGCCAGGCAAGGAGCTCGTCGAAGTCAAGCCCGCGCTCCTGGCAGATCCGGCTCACCGCCTGCTCGCCAAGGCCCGTCCAGGGGCCGAGGATTCCTGGGTTGCGCATGCTGAAGGCCGCGAAGCGGGGAAGCCTCGCCATGAGGCAGGGACAGCGCTCCAGAGGGGTTTCGCCAAAAAGGCAGGCCAAGGCCCAGGCGCCCCTCGCCTGGCAGAGGCTCTCGAGCAGGGCGAGATAGCGGGTGCGGCAAGGCCCGTCCGGCAAAGGGCCGTCCAGCAGCGGAGAGTCCAGCGGGGCGTCCCAGCCGTCCACGACGAGGACGAAGCGCCCTTGCTGGCGCTGGCAGGCTTCCTTGAGTGCAGAGGCCAGGGATGCGCCGGGGACGCCAAGACCTGCGGCCGCCTCACGCTCCAGCAAGGCGCAAAAGGCCTCCCCGCCCCCGCTGGCTGCTAGCAGGGCCTCGATGTCGAGCAAGACGGCCTCGTATCTTCCGGCAAAGCGCTCGAGGCCGGGGTCGCGTTCGGCCTCAAGCCCGGCCAGGAGGACACGCCCATGCGGACCGAAGCCTGCGGCCAGCAGGCAGGCGTCGGCGCTCTTGCCGAAGCCCCGGGGCCTTGAGATGCAGGCAAAGCGACCTTCCGTGAGGCAGAGCCTGGCAAGCCTGGTCAGCATGCCGGACTTGTCGACGAAGCAGGGCCGCTCCCGAAGCAGCCTAAAGGCACGCTCTGCCGCCGGCTCGGCGCCGGCATCCCGGCGCCCTCTCTGCAGCCCTTCCTCCATGGCGATGCTCCCTTGCACGAAGAGCCGCCCCGAGACTCGCCCGGAACGGCTCCTGTGCGTGCATTGCTTGCGGGCGCAGGGCTTAGAAGCCCTTCTCCAGCGGAGGCCAGACGAAGCTGCCCTGGGGCTGGCCAGCCAGCTCCTTCTCAGCCTTGGCAACGTAGACCTGGCGGTCCTCGACGCGAATGCGGCCTTCGGCAAACCACTGGATGGCCTGGGGGTAGATGCGGTGCTCCATCCTGTGGACGCGGGTCATGAGGTCGTCCTCGCTGTCGCCGGCATTGCAGGGCACGGCGGCCTGAATGATGACGGGACCAGAGTCCACCTTCATCTCGACGATGTGCACCGTGCAGCCGGAGAGCTTGACCCCGTAGTCCACAGCGTCGCGGCCGGCATGGACGCTGCCGCAGAAGCCGGGCAGGAGCGAGGGATGGATGTTCACGACGCGGTGCGGGAAGGCGGAAAGGAAGTCGTCTGTCAGAAGGCGCATGTAGCCGGCGAGCACGACCAGCTCGGCCCCGCTCTTCCGTATTTCCTCCGCCATGGCGCGGTCGAAGCTGGCGCGGTCCGGGAAGGTGGTGTGGTCCAGCATCTTGAAGGGGATGCCGGCCTCTTCGGCGCGCTTGAGCACGGGGGCTCCGGGACGGTTGCAGAAGACGAGGCGGATGTCCACGTCGAGGACGCCGGCCTTCATGAGGTCTATCATGGCCTGGGCGTTGGTGCCGTTGCCGGAGGCCACGATGGCGATGGGAAGCGACATGCTCTTGGCTCCTTAGTTGTAGATCTCGACCAGAGCCTGCACCAGCGCAGGAATGGTGTACTCGTCAGGCATGACGTCGCAGGGAAGGCCGTTCTTCGCGAGGGTCTTCGCCGTGACGGGGCCGATGGCCGCCAGCTTGATTTCGGGATGCTTCTTCAGCTCCTCGGCCGGCACGATGGCAAGGAAGTTCTCCACCGTGGAGGAAGAGCCGAAGGTGACACAGTCGAGTTCGCCGGCCACCAGAGCCTGCAGGAGCTCGTCCTTGCCGTCGCAGGCAGGCACCGTCTCGTACACGGGCACGACGTCCACTTCGGCGCCGGCTTTGCGGAGCTCCTCAGGCAGGATTTCGCGCGCCTTGGCGGCCCTTGGCAGAAGGAACTTCGCGCCCTTGAGGCCGCCTAGCTTCGTGAGGCCCTCGATGACGCCCTCGGCCACGTACTTTTCAGGCACGAAGTCGGGGAAGATGCCGCGCTCTTCCAGCTCCCTGGCCGTGGCGGGACCAATGGCGCACACCTTGCTGGCGTGGAGGGCACGGGCGTCGAGGCCGGCCTGGCGCAGGCGCTCCCAGAAGATCTTCACGCCGTTGACCGAGGTGAAGACCAGCCACTGGTAGCCCGCCAGACCGGCAATGGCGCGGTCCAAGGGGGCAAGGTCGGCCAAGGGCTCGATGCGTATGGTCGGGCACTGGATGACGGCGGCGCCGAGGGCCGCGAGGCTGGCGGCCAGGCCGCTGGCCTGGGCGCGGGCGCGGGTGACCACGATGCGGCGACCGAGCAGAGGCTTCTTCTCGAACCAGCCAAGCTCGTCGCGCAGCGTGCAGACGGAACCCACGACGATGACCGAGGGATTGGTGAACTTTTCCCGCACGGCAGCGGCCGGCAGGTCGGCAAGGGTGCTCACCAGGGAGCGCTGGAAGGGGGTGGTCCCGCGGTAGACGAGGGCCGCCGGCGTCTCGGGGGCAAGGCCCGCCTCGATGAGGCGCCTTGAAATGTCGGGCAGGTTCTTCATGCCCATGAGGAAAACCAGAGTCGACGCGCTGCGGGCCAGCGCCGGCCAGTCGATGGCGCTCTTGGCCTTGTCGGGGTTCTCGTGGCCCGTCACGATGGTCACGGAGGAGGAGAAGTCCCTGTGGGTCAACGGGATGCCGGCGTAGGCGGGCGCCGAGATGGAGGAGCTGATGCCGGGGATCTCCTCGAAGTCCACGCCGGCTTTGATAAGCTCCTGGGCCTCTTCGCCGCCGCGGCCGAAGATGTAGGGATCGCCGCCCTTGAGGCGGGCCACGTCCTTGCCTTCCTTGGCCTTGTCCACGAGCAGCTGGTTGATCTGCCACTGGCTCATGGCATGCTGATCGGCAATCTTGCCCACGTAGATCTTCTCCGCGTCCGGACGGGCGTAGTCGAGGAAGGAGGCATTGGCGAGGGCGTCGTAGACGACGACGTCGGCCGAGGCCAGCACGTCGCGGGCTTTGAGGGTCAGCAGGCCCGGATCGCCGGGGCCTGCACCGATGAGATAGACTTTGGCCATTATTCAACTCCTCCCCTAGCGAGTTCCAGCAGGGTCCTGGCCGCGAAGCCGGTCGCGCCGGCAGGGCACAGGGGGCTGTCCGCGTCGCGCCAGTCGACGCCGGCAATGTCCAGATGCGCCCAGCGCACGTCCTTCTTGACGAAGTGCCCGAGGAAGAGCGCAGCCGTGATGGCTCCGCCTTCGCGGGAGCTTGCGGTGTGGCAGATGTCGGCGCAGGTGCTCTTGAGCTTGGCCTTGTACTCGGCCCACAGGGGCAGGCGCCAGCAGTCCTCGCCGGCGCAGGCGCAGGCGCTCTGGACGAGCTGGGCCAGGCCGTCGTCGGAGCTGAAGAGGCCTGCCAGGCCGTCGCCCAGCGCCACGGCGCAGGCGCCGGTGAGCGTGGCGACGTCGACGATGCACCTGGGCTTCCAGGCCTTCTGGGCATAGGCCAGCGCATCGCAGAGCACGAGGCGCCCTTCGGCATCGGTGTTGACTATCTCGACGCTGTCGCCGCCAAGGCTTTCCACGACGTCGCCTGGATGCACGGCGCCGCCGTCCGGCATGTTCTCGGCCAGGGCCAGCAGGCCGACAAAGCGCCCGGGCACCTCCTCCTGGGCCAGGTGGAGCATGGACGCAAAGACGGATGCAGCACCCGTCATGTCGCACTTCATGGTGTGCATCTTGGCAGCCGGCTTGATGCTGATGCCGCCGGAGTCGAAGGTGATGCCCTTGCCGACGAAGACGACAGGATCAGCCTCCTCGTCGCCCTTGGCGGCATACTCGAGCACGACCAGCCTGGGCGGGCGGCTTGCGCCCCTGCCCACGGCCAGGTGGCAGCTGAAGCCCTCGGCCTCGAGCCAGCGCTCGTCGCGCACGGTGCAGGAAAGCCGGGGCACGCCGGCAGCCACGAGGCTGGCCTTGTCTGCGAAGTCGTCGGGATGGAGGAGGTTGGCCGGCGTGTTGGCCAGATCCCGAGCCATCATGACCGCTTCGGCGGCCGATTCGCCACGCCGTGCAGCCTGGCGCAGACTGTCGGGAACGTACTCGTCGAGGAAGCCGATGGTGACGTACTCCAGAGGCTTGGGATCGGCCTCCCGGACCTTGCGCAGGGCCGTAAAGCTGTAGTTGCCGAGCATGCAGGCGTAGACGGCCTCCTCGAGCAGGCGGTCCTCCAGGCCGAAGCGCTTCAGGCAGAAGACCGGGACGTCCACCGAGGCGAGGCGCAGATCCTTGGCCTTGCGCACGCCCTTGGCAAAGGCCTCGCGCAGACGCCCTGGCGTCGGCTCGTCCTTGCCGAGGCCGATGAACATGACGCGCGAGAAAGGCAGATCCGGATGGCCGTAGACGATCTGGATCTCGTTCTTCCGGCCCGAAACGTCGCGCATGCCTGGGGCTATGGCGAGGAAGGGGGCTGCAGCGTCCAGCTCGGGGCAGGTCTCCAGAATCTTTTCGCCCTGCACCACGGGCACCAGGGCTATGTCCGTTTTCCAGTTCTCGGCGCCGCCGGCCTGAAATCGTATATCCATAATTGCTCCTCTTGGCTTTGTTGGCGCGGAAGTATACCCGCCATTCCACGCCCTGCCAAGCGCGCCCGAAGGCGCGCGCAGGTCCCTCAAGCCCCTTGCTGCAACACCCGTTTTCGTGCCACGCTTGGCCAAAGCTCCACCCCGCATCCTAGGGCCAGCCATGCTCCTCTACATCCACGTTCCCTTCTGCCGCAGGCGCTGCGGCTACTGCGCCTTCCACTCCCAGGCTCTTCCGGACGGCAGGGTTCCCGAGCTCTATCTGGCAAGCCTGCTCGAGGAGATCCGGAGCTGGAGCGAGAGACTTCCCGAAGCCTCCTGCGACCCCGTCGAGAGCATCTTCTTCGGCGGAGGCACGCCAAGCCTGCTCGAGGCCAGACAGGTCGGCACCGTGCTCGAGGCGATCGCCGGACGCTTTGCCGTGGCGACGGACTGCGAGTGCACCCTGGAAGGCAATCCCGACTCCCTCGCCAGACCGGGACTGCTGGCGGATCTGCGGGCCTGCGGCATCAGTCGCCTCTCCATGGGCGTGCAGAGCATGGACAACCGGGAACTCGCCATGCTGGGTCGCCTGCACACGGCCGGCCAGTGCCGGGAGGTCGTGGCGCTTGCGCGCAGGGCCGGCTTTGAAAACCTCTCCCTCGACCTCATGTGGTGCCTGCCGGGACAGACGGTGCAGGGCTGGCTAGCCACGCTGGCCCAGGCCTGCGATCTCGGACCGGAGCACCTTTCCGCCTACGCGCTCTCCATCGAGGAGGGGACGCCCTTCGATGCCAGACGCCGGGCCGGCGAACTCGCCCTGCCCGGCGAAGAGGATGCCGAGGCCATGTTTCTTGAGGGCCGGGCCCTGCTCGAAGACAGGGGCTATGCGCAGTACGAGATCTCCAACTACGCCAGAGCAGGCTTCCGCTGCCGCCACAACCTCGGCTACTGGCTTGGCGCGGACTACCTGGGCCTTGGCCCCTCCGCCGTCTCCACCCTGAACGGCCGTCGCTGGACGGATCCGCCGGACCTCGAGCGCTGGGCGCAGAGCATCGCCGCAGGCAGGCTTGCCGAGGATCCGGAAGCCATCCCTCCCGCCACGAGGCTTTTGGAAACGGTGATGCTCCGCTTGAGGACCGCAGACGGCCTGCCCCTTGCGGTCTACGAAGCGCTTGCCGGCCGCTCCCTGCCTGAGGACGCAGGCGCCTTTCTCAGGGAGCTCTGCCGGCAGGGGCTCCTTGTCATGGACACGGAACGCATTGCCCTCACGCCCCGCGGCATGCTCGTCTCGAGCGCCGTCACCTCGGAGCTCTTCCTGCGCCTTGAGCGCGCGGCGCTTGCCCGGACGCCGGCAAAGGGCCCGCGACAATAGGGGCGGGCCAGAGGGGACAATACGGGCTAGATCAGGCGCAGCTGGATCTCGGCCAGATGCTCCATCTGCTCGGTGACGCCGAGCGCCTCGGCGAGGCTTGTCCCTGCCGTGCACAGGCCGTGCCCCTCCATAAAGACGGCAGGCGCCTTTTCGGCAGCCTTGCCCACGCTGTCCGCCAGATCCTGGGAGCCCGGCGGGAAGGCGCCGGCTATGGCGAGCTTGGGCCGCCACATGGCCGCCTCGAAGAGCGGCATGTCGAGCATGCCGCCAAGGCGTCCTGCCAGCTTGACAGAGAGCGCCAGCAGGCAGCCCGGGTGCGTGTGCAGGACGCAGCGCGCTTCGGGACGGGCTTTGTAGACGGCAACGTGCATGGCGGTCTCGCTGGAGAGCGCCGGGCCTGCCAGCAGGCTGCCGTCCATCTTCGCCAGGGCGACGTCGCCGTCTTCCATGTGGCCCTTGGCGATGCCGGAGGCGGTGACCAGCATCAGGTCCTTTCCCAGGCGCAGGCTCAGGTTGCCGTTGAAGCCGGTCATGACGCCGGCAAGCCAGGCTTGGCGGCAGCCGTGCTGCACCAGGTCCAGGCCGTTCAGAAAGCTGGCCGCATCAAGGCCGAAATCGGCGAGCAGGGCGCCGATGCAGCTGAAGCGCGCCTGCCAGGCCTCGAAGCGGGCCTGCTGCGTCTGCGCTTGCGTCATTGCCGCGCACCTCCGCCCGCCTCGGCAAAGTGGTCGAAGCCGCCCCTGCCGTCCATGCGCTCGTTGTTGCAGTAGATGCCGGGCCTGTCGGTGACCGAGCCTATCTCCCAGAAGCCGGGGATGGCGGCATGGAGCGAGAGCAGCATGTCGGGCGCGCAGGCGCCGAGCAGGGCGTACTCCTCGCCGCCGAAGAAGGCTTCGTGCACGGGATTCCGGCCGTTCTCGCGGCACCACTGGACCAGCTCCGCATGAAGCAGGCCCGCCGGCAGCAGGAGCTCCGCGCCTATGCCCTGGCCGCCGATGGTGGACGCCGTGCCGAGTTCGCCCGTGAGGCCAAGCAAACGGGGCAGATCGCGGGCTATGCCGTCGGAAAGATCCATGAGCGCAGGAGGTCTCGCGTTGAGGCCTGCCCGCGCCAGCATGAGCCCGGCATCGACCATGGGCTCGGGCTTAAGGTGGGCAAGGCATGCCTTGGGATAGCGCTCCATGGCCTCCCTGCCGTGGGCCTCCATCTCGAGCAGGCCGATGCGGGCAAGGCCGACGCTGCCGACCACGAAAATGGTGTCGCCGGGCACGGAGCCCCCGCGGGACAGGAAGCCGTCCTCGCCCACTGGCTCGCCGAACACGGTGACGGCGATGCTAAGCTTGTCGCTCGCCGAAATGTCGCCGCCGGCAAGGCCCATGCCGTACTTGGCGGCCAGAGAGCCCATGCCGCTGAAGAACTCCTCGAGCCAGGTGGCATCGATGTCGGACGGCAGTCCTAGGCAGAGCGTAAAGACCTTGGGGCGCGTGCCGCAGGCAGCCAGGTCGCTGATGTTGCAGGCGAGCGCCTTGTGCCCGATTTCCTCGGGCGTAAAGTAGCTTCTTCTAAAATGCACGTCCTCGAGGAAGAGGTCCGTGCTCACGCTTAAGGGGCTCCCCCCCTTGAGCAGGGCGCAGTCGTCGCCCCGGCCCAGCATCAGGCTCGGATGGCTGAGCGGAAAGTATTTGCCGAGCAGGTTGAGTATGCTGTCTTCAGAAGCAATTTTGGGGGATTTTGCCATGCTACTTGCCCTCCACAAGAAGGTACGAAGCCACGATGGTCTTGACGCCGTAGCCGGGAAAGTCTGCAACAATCTTGTCGGAGCCTGATACGCCGAGGATCTTGCCTATGCCGAACATGCGGTGGCGGCAGTGCGTGATCAGCCCCTTGGCGATGTCGTCGAAGGCTTCGTCGGCCGAGGTGGCCGATGAGCCGGCGGGAGCATGGCCTGCGACAGGCTGGAGCTCGTCCTCGGAAACAGGCTTGCTGCGTTCAGGCATCCTGCCGTCCTCGTCCCAGGCCGGCAGCTGGGAGCCCTCGCCCCGGCCGGCCTGCACCATGCTCCTCGAGCCGGAGGGCTGGACAAAGCCCCCCACGTACGGCGCCCTGCCCCGGCCGAGCACGCTTCTTTTGGCGAAGTGGCCCCCGTAGCCCTCGCTCCACTGCTCGACCAGGGACGGATCCAGATCCTGGAGAAAGGGACTGAGTTCCGCCGGCATGGAGCCGCCGGAGGTGCGGTCGAAGATCGACGCCGGCGCATAAAGCTCCAGCACCTCTCTGGCGCGCGTGCAGGCCACGTACATGAGCCTGCGCTCCTCTTCGTAGAGATCGTCGCGGTAGAGGCTGTACTTCGTCGGGAAGCGGTTCTCCGCAAGATCGATGAGCAGAACGGCGTTCCACTCCAGCCCCTTGGCCGAGTGGATGGTGGAGAGCACAACGCGCCCCTGCTCGCGTTCGTCCTCCTCAGGGGATTCCAGCATGAGATCTGCCAGAAAGAGATCCAGATCCCCGTAGCCGGCAGCCATGCTCCGCACCTCGTCCAGATCGGTGCGTCGCTTGGGGTAGTTTTCCGGATAGAGCTGCTTGAGCAGGGGATCGTACTGCTCGACCACCTCGCCGACCAGCTTGGACGGCGAGGACTTCGCCCGCCTCCTGATGCCGTCCAGAAAGTCGAGTTCCTGGAAGAGCTCCGCATGCTTCCTGCGCAGCCGGGCGAGGGTCTTGGCATCGCCTGCGCCGAGGCTCGCGTAGATGCGCTGGCTCGTCTTGGGGCCTATGCCGCGGAAGAGGGCCGCCAGCCTCAGGAAGGAGGGATAGTCCATGGGGTTGATGACGAGCTTGAGGTAGGCGATGACGTCCTTGACATGGGCTGCTTCGGTGTACTTGAGCCCCCCGTACTTGCGGTACTTGACGCCCCGCTGGTTGAGCTGCATCTCGAGCAGGTAGGACTGGTAGCCTGAGCGGAAGAGCACGGCTATCTCTTCGGGAGGATAGACCTCGAGCAGGCGCTCGATGCGCTTGGCCACGGCTTCGGCCTGGGACTTGTCGGAAATGCACTGCTTGAGGCGGACGGGATCTCCGCCCCGCCGCTCGGTGAAGAGGTTCTTCCTGTAGCCCTCGGCCGCGTGCGAGAGCACGCAGTTGGCCACGTCAAGAATAGGCTTGGTGGAGCGGTAGTTCTGCTCCAGCGTGACCACCTTGGCGCCGGGGAAAAGGCGGGGAAAGTCCAAAATGTTGCTCACCGTGGCGCCGCGGAAGGAGTAGATGGACTGCGCCTCGTCGCCCACGACCATGACGGGGCCAGCCTCGCCCTCGTCAATGCCCGAAAGAATGCGGACAAGCCTCGCCTGCACGAGGTTGGTGTCCTGGTACTCGTCCACAAGAATGGCCCGGTAGCGCCGCCTGAGGCTCTTGGCAACGCCCGGCTCGGTCATGAGGAGCGCCTCCAGTTCAAAGAGGAGGTCGTCGTAGTCGAGCACGGCCTTGTCCCGCTTGTACTCGGCATAGGCGTCCATCAGCCTCTGCAGGTCCTGCTCGTAGGCCAGCAGGTGCGGACCCTCCTTCTTGAGGACCTCCTCAAGGCGCATCTCCTTGTTGCGGCACTTGCTGAAGAGCCCAATCACGGCCTGGGTCTTGGGGAAGGCCCTGTCGCCCTTGCCGATGAGGAGCGCATCCTTGCATTCCTTAAGCACGCCCAGCTGATCTGCGCTGTCCATGACCGTGAAGGGCCTCTCCTCGAGCCATGCCGGCCGGTACTGCCGAAGCACGCTGTAGGCGAAGGAGTGGAAGGTGCCGCCGGAAAGGCCCGCCACGCCGCCTGGCAGGAGCTCTCCTGCGCGGTGCATCATCTCCTGGGCGGCCTTGCGCGTGAACGTGAGCAGGAGAATCTCGGTAGGCAGAACGCCGTGCTCGATGAGCCAGGCGAGCCGGTAGACGATGGTCCTCGTCTTGCCCGAACCGGCGCCCGCAACGATGAGGGCCGGCACTTCCGCCATGGTGGCGGCCTTGTACTGGGCCTCGTTGAGCAGTTTGTCGTATTCTATCATGGTATCTTGAGGGGTAGCACAAAGACCGCCCCCTTGCCAGACATTGCAGAGCCTCCTCCCTGCAGCCGGCCCCCCTGCCAGTACAGGCGCGCCGCACGGCTGCCCCGCATCTGCCTCGCGCTGGCGATCCGTCTTCCGCGATGCAATGCACCCGGCCGCCCATGGCTTCAGGTTTGCACGGCGTGGCGCAAGCCATTGCCCCAGGAGCTAGATTTGCCGTCAGCAGGCGCTGTTTCCGCCTATCAATCGCTTCCGCGCGGCATAAGCCCTCGCTTGCAGCGGCTGGCCTGAACCCGTCCGGCGCGGGCAGGCCTCAAGCAGGGCCGCAGGACGGGATCTGAACTGTCCGCAGAAAGCCTAGGCACGCGGAGTCCCCCGCCCGTACCCGGCCTTGCCCTGCAGGCTGAGCCAAGCCTTTGCCAATTTTTAACTTAGAAAAAATCTATCTATATACATTTTTCTTGAGCCTAAAGTTCACTCGCCGTATTATCGGCACAAGCCAGAGGCTTCAGCCAACGAGCCGAGCGCACTCTTGCCTCCTTGACGTGATGCGTCCAGGTCTCGGCTGGCCCCGCAAAGCCACGCGCCGCGCGTATCATCGCCACGATCCTCTGCTTGCATCACCCCTCCACATTGCGACGATGCATGGCAGGCATCGCGCTTTTAACTTCAAAAAAATTCTTTTTTCCTTGCTTTGTTTAATAAAAATTTCCCAGGAGGCTGCAGCCATGCCACACGGCTCCTTTCACCGCAACATCGAAGCACAGCTTGAACGCTGGAAAGACAGCCCCTCTCGCCAGCCTCTGCTCCTCAACGGTGCCCGCCAAGTTGGCAAGACCTACATTCTGCGCACCTTTGGAGAACGGTGTTTTGACAACGTCTGCTATGTGAATTTGGAGCTTCTATTGGACGTTGATGCTATATTCGGAAAGAATATTGATCCGAAACAACTCGTACGACGATTGGAAGTATCGACTGGTGAGCGCATTGTTGCTGGATCTACGCTACTGATACTTGATGAAATCCAGTCATGCGAGCGTGCATTGACTAGTCTAAAATATTTCTGCGAAATGATGCCGGAGCTACACGTAGCTGCAGCTGGAAGCCTCCTAGGCGTTGCCATAAATAGAAATAATTTTTCATTTCCAGTTGGAAAAGTGCATTTACTTCGCCTCTGTCCACTTGATTTTGGTGAATATCTCAACGCTCGTGGTGAGGAAACGCTCTCAATTCTACTACACGAACATTTCCTATCCTTGCAACCTCTGCCTGAAACAATCCATGGCAAGGCGTCTAGACTCTACTTGGAATATCTCGTTACCGGAGGCATGCCTGCTGTAGTAAGTAGCTTTCTAGAACATGGCTCACTTCTTGACGTTGCCCCTAAGCAACTTGAAATACTCGACAGTTATATTGCAGATATGGCAAAATATGCCACCTCCAGTGAGGCAGTAAAAATCCGCGCTTGCTATGACTCTCTACCAGCACAACTTGCCAAGGAAAACAAAAAATTTCAGTATAAAATCGTCAAAAAAGGTGGATCGTCATCGCTTTTCGGCGTTTCCATTGACTGGCTGGAGCAAGCCGGCATTGTACTCAAGTGCAAACGTCTCGACAATGCAGAGATTCCGCTGGAAGCATACGCCGATCTATCTGCATTCAAGCTGTACATGTCGGACGTCGGCATGCTGACCATGAAGTCCCGCCTGCCTGCGGAAACCGTGCTGGCCAACCAGGGCAACACCTTTCTTGGAGCGCTTGCGGAAAACTACGCCGCCCAGCAGCTGCATGCCTTAGAACTTCCGCTTTTCTACTGGGAAGGCGCCACGTCGGAAATAGACTTTGTTCTGCAGCTCGGTTCCAGCATAGCGTGCATAGAAATCAAGAAGGGGGTCAGAACCCGCTCGCGCAGCCTTTCCGTCTTTAGACAGAAATTCAAGCCCGACATCTGCTACCGCTTTTCCCTGAAGAACTTCGGCAATGAAAACGAGGTGCGCTCCGTGCCCCTCTACGCCCTCTTCTGCCTTGGCGGCGAATAGCAGTGTCAAGCGACATTAAATCTGACCCCCAAAGCGACATAATTTTTGCCCCCCTCCCCACTGGGAGAGGGGGGGTAGTCACTACTCAGCACAGGCATGAAGGGAGGCTGTCGCTTCTTCTGCTGTGGCGCAAGGCAGACGCCAAAAAGCCGGCAAGCCCCCTCCTCGGGCAAACAAAGCGGCGCCCGCCGGAACTCGCTTCCGGACAGGCGCCGCAGAACGTGTCGCCACGACGGCGCAGCAAGGCTGGACGCTACTGGACCTGACTGGAGCCGGTGGGCGCCTGCATCTCGATCTTCATCTCCATGTCCTTGCCCTGATCGGACGCGCGCCAGGTCTCGAAGAGCTTAACCCACTGGCCGAAGTCCAGGAACTGCTGGTCAAGCTGCTGCTCGTACGCCTGCACCCAGATGTTGAAAAGGGTGCTGGCGGTCTGGAAGGCCCTGGAGTCCACGAGGGCCTGGCTCGTTCCCTGCTGGACGGACTTCCCGTCGACCTCGCAGGCCACCCAGGTGCACACGGCGCTCTGGGAGGTGGCGAAGCTGGCTTCCTTGCCGTTCACGTCCTCGGCCATGGAGAGCATCCTCGGGTAGAGTTCCTTGATCTTCTCCATGCCCTTCTCAGGGATCACGATGGCAAGCTTGGGGTTGCCTTCGGCGTCCTTTTCGCCCTCGACCTCGCTTATGAAGTAGAAGCGGAGCCAGTTTTCAAACATGACGCCTGACAAGACGTCCTTCACGGCCTGCTGAAATTTTTCCTGTGCTTCGGGCATGAGCATCCTTCCTTTGTGCAGCCGGCAGGGGTCTGGCACCGCTTCCAGCCGCCGTTGTTGCTAGGATTTGTTCGCCGCGTCGGCGGCGTCGACAATCTGCCTTGCGTCCATGTCGATGTCGAGGGGCAGGCGCGCCAGGCGGCAGAAGTCGTCCGGCGTATCGATGTCGAGCTTGATGTCGGGACGGCAGAGCCAGGGCTCTTCGGGATCGAAGGTCCGGATGCCGAATCTGGCCTGGTTGTCCCAAATGTAGTTGAGGCAGTGCTCGCGCTGGGAGGGCTCGCAGGCTTTGGCCGCGATGCCGTCCAGGAGCTCCCGGCTCACGATTTCCGCGCCGAGCCCGTCAGGCCAGCGGTTGCCCCGGGGAATGTGGTTGTAGCAGTAGTCGCAGCCACCCCGGTCGTACTCGCGCACGAGCCTGTCGAGGGCCTCGCCCCAGATGAGGGGGTTGTCGGCGCAGACGCGCACGATGCGACCGGCATTGACGGCCGTCGCGGCCTTGGCGAAGCGGTCGAGCACGTCCTGCTCGGAGCCCGGCACCACCCGGACATGGCGGCGTTCCAGGTGCTCGGCGAGCACGAGATCGCGCTCGGTGTCCGGGCAGGCCACGACGACCTCGTCCAGCAGGGATGCCCTGGCAACGCGCTCCACCACCCAGTCGATGAGGGCGTGGCCGCGCAGGGTCAGCAGGGACTTCATGGGGAGCCTCGTCGAACCGAGGCGGGCCTGGATGATGGCGACGGTTTTCATGGGCGGTCCTCCGTTGCACCCTGCGCCTGCGCCGCGCCCGCCTGCTCCTGCTGGAGCAGGGAGAGCATGAGGCCGACGACCTTGAGCTTGTTGGCGGAAAAGTCCAGCTTGGCCATGCGCCTGTGCAGGCGCTCGCGCAGGCGGTTGTCCAGGAGGCTGGTGAAGCAGCGCCTGATCTGCGCATCGTCCACCTCGTCCATGAGGCCCATGAAGATGAAGCCGTTGACGGCCCTGGCAAAGGTATGCCTGGCCTCGCGCTCGTGGGTGGCGAGGATGAGCGAGGGGATGCGCATGTGGGCCAGCTCGTAGACCGTGCGGCCGGCCGAGCAGATGCACAGATCCGCCCCCTCCATCATGCGGCTCATGACGTTGGTGGCCCAGGTGAAGGTCACCAGAGGGTTGTCCAGCTCCCTGATGTGGCTTTCCATGTCGTAGCGGTGGGCGTAGCCGGGGCCGACCACCACGCGCACGGCTATGCCGCGCTCGCGGCAGACGGGCTCGACGATGTCGAGCACGCGCTTGGTGCAGTTGCGCTGGTCCGTGCCACCGAAGGTGATGAGCAGGGTCTTGAGCTCGGGACGGAAGGGGTTGCGCGCGGCGCCGGCAAACTCGTCGCGCAGGCAGAAGTAGCCGGGGCCGCACAGGCTCTGTGGCGTGCTGTCCGCCTGGTCGTAGAGGGCGTTGACCACAAGGTCGGCCGAAGCGGCTCCTTCGCCGGCGTCCTCGAAGTTGACCGTCCTGACGCCGGCCTCCTTAAGCTTCCCCATGTACTCGGCGTCGGTGTTGAGGATGTCGTTGACCACGAGGTCCGGACGCAGGCCGAGCACCGTCTCCCAGAGCTCCTCGCTCCCCTGGCGGACGCTGCGGTAGTCCCTGCGCGCGATGCTCTCGACGGCGAGCTCGGACTCGCGCGTGCACACGAAGGTGATCTTGTGGCTGGTGATCTCGTGGGCCAGCATGAGGGCGCGGTAGATGTGGCCCATGCCGATGGCGGGCCAGCCGGCCACGACGAAGACCACGTGCCGGCGCAGGAGCAGGTGCTCGCAGATCCACCAGTCCTGGTAGGACTGGATCTCGATGGCCCTGTCGTTGAGGAAGTAGGGCACGACGTTGGTGAGCCTGGCCGCGTAGCCCGAGGCGAGGGTGCTGAGGAGCGCCTCGGAGCGCAGGATGATGAGGGCCCTGCTCTCGACCACGATCTCGCGCTCGCCCTCCGCCTCGTCGAGCAGGTGCTCCAGGTTCCTGCCCTGCACGCCCCAGATGCGCTGGTGGACGCTCTTGACGGTGACAAGGCTGTCGGCGCCGGCCTCGAGGTATTTGTGCCAGGCGTCCTCGACGTCCACCCAGGTGAGGAGGGGGCAGGAGGCGCGCAGGACGATGCAGTGCTCGTACTTCTGGGCCAGCTCGCCCAGGACGTCGCGCATCTCGGCCACAATGTTGAGCGTGGTGAACTTGAGGTCCTTGTTGCGCCGGCAGCCGACGCCCGCCCGCTCGCAGATGAGCTCGATCTCCTGGCTGTCCGTGAGGACATAGACGTCCTCGGGCGGACAGACGTCCCGGGCGGTGCCGATGCCGCGCTCGATGAGCGTGACCCCGGCCAGCTTCTTGACAAGCTGGTCCGGAATGACGGCATTCTTCTTGATGGCCGGTATGATGATGCAGCGCGTGTCCATGCGGTATCCTCGGGCTTGCCCGGCACTCCCTCTCCCCCTGCGGGGGAAGGGCGCCGGCTGGACCGGCCGCTACGCGCGCAGGGACTCGAGCACGTCCCTCGCCGCAACGGTCATGTAGCTGAAGTCTTCGTCGCTCATCCAGAGCTGGAAGGGGAAGGAAACCATGGTGTCGAAGAAGAGGTCGCCGCTGGGGCAGTCGGCTTCGCCCAGGCCCAGCTTTTTGTAGTAGTCGTAGCGGTTGAGCGGAATGTACTGCACGACGCACTTGATGCCCTTCTCGTCGTGCATGGCACGCATGAAGGCGTCGCGCTTGGCAGGGCCTTCCGTCATGCGGGCAACCAGCAGGTGGTAGTTGTGGCGACGGCTGTCCTCGCGCAGGAACTCGAGCTCGGGATAGTCCTTCAGGGCGTCTATGAACTGCATTGCGCGGGCGCGCTTGGCATCGTTGATGGCGTCGATGCGCTCGAGCAGCTTGGTGCCGAGTGCGCACTCCACCTCGCCGAGGCTGTAGTTGTTGGGCTGGAGCATTTCGCCGTCGAGCATGGGCATGTCCACGTTGCCCATGGCCGGCTTCCAGTAGTCGGGGCGCTCGAAGCCATAGGCGCAGTGGCCGTTGTGGCGCAGCATGGGGAGCAGGGGCCAGAGCTTCCTGTCCCTGATCCAGACCATGCCGCCCTCGCCCAGGGTGGTGAGGTTCTTGTGGGAGTGGAAGGAGAAAATGGCCATGTCGCCGAAGGTGCCGGCCTTCTGGCCGTCTATCTCGGCGCCTATGGCCTGGGCGGTATCCTCGATGAGCAGAACGCCCCGCTCCTTGCAGAGTCTGGCAATGGCCGGCATGTCGGCCACGTAGCCGTAGAGGTGCACGACGACCACGGCCTTCGTCTTCGGCGTCATGGCGCGGGCTATGGTCTGCGCCGTGGCGACATGGGTGTGCAGGTCGACGTCGCACCATTTCAGCGTCGCGCCCTTCTTGACGTAGGGATAGGCGGAGGCCGTGAAGGTGTGGGAGGGGATGACGACCTCATCGCCCTCCTTGAAGCGGCAGAGCTGGGCAGTGAGCTCCAGCGCGGAGACGCCGTTCATGACGGCAAAGCAGCTGCCCTGCTCGACGCCCTGATAGCGGGCAAAGGCCGATTCGAACTCGGCCAGATGGCGTCCCTGGGTCAGGGGCTCGGCATTGCGCATGGCCTCGGCCACGACGGCAATTTCCTCTTCCGTGTAGCGTATGGAGCGTCCGCTGAAATTGATTCTGAGCTGCATCGGTAGTTCGGCCAGGCGCCAGGCCTCAAGCCGCCTCCAAAAGGAATTGCTGGAAAAAAGGGGCTGGAAAGGGGGCCGGAGGCGGGCAGACCCGCCTCCGGGGAAAAGGCTACATGGACTTGTAGATGGCAGTGACCTTCTCGAGGGTCAGAATCTGCTTGAAGTCCGGGCCAAGGGCGTTGGAGAGGGGCTTCTCGTGCACGATGCTGGCGCCGTAGAGCTGGCGGTACTGCTCGTCGGTGAGGTTCCTGCAGATGCCCTTGGGCAGGTCGATGCCCTGCCTGGCCATCCATTCCGCAACCTCGGCGTGCTGCTCGGGGTAGATGTCGGCGAGAGCGGAGAGGGCGTAGCAGTTGGCTATGCCGTGGTGCATGCCGAGCACCATGGAGAGGCCTGCGCTGATGGGGTGCACCACGCCGACGAAGCCGGCCGCCATGCCGCCGAGGTAGGAGGCGATCATGAGCTTCTCGCGGTTTTCGGTCAGCATCATGTCGCCGGAGCCGAAGATCTGGCGGGAGAGGTCGATGGCCTTCTCGGCGAGGGCGTCCACCACCACGTTGCGGTAGGAGCCGGCAAGGCTCTCGAAGCAGTGCATGTAGGTGTCGACGCCCGTGTAGAAGAACTGGTTGCGGGGCACGGTCCCGGAGAGGTCCGGATCCAGGATGAGCTGGTCGAACATGGTGAAGTCGCTGTTCATGCCCAGCTTGAGGTTCTTGGCCACGTTGCAGAGCACGCCGGTCCTGGAGGACTCGGAGCCTGTGCCGGAGAGGGTCGGGCAGCCGATCTTGTAGGGAGCGGGATGCTTGACCAGATCCCAGCCCTGGTAGTCTTCGGCCTTGCCGGGGTTGGTCAGGAGGTTGCCGACGCACTTGCAGGTGTCCATGGTGGCGCCGCCGCCGAAGGCGAGCAGGGCGCAGGGAAGACGGCCGCCGGTGCGGGCGGCAATCTCGGCCTTGTAGGCGTCGATGCCGTCGGTGGTGGGCTCCTCGGTGGTGTCTACGTAGACTACGACGTCCTGGTCCTCGATGGGCAGGCGCGCCGCAAGGGCGCCGGTCTTGAAGAAGTGGTCGAAGAACCAGACGGCGGGGCCGCCGGCCTCGCGACGGGGCTTGAGGACGTCCTCCAGCTGGGCAATGGCGCCCTGGCCTATCATGACGTAGCCGACGTTTTTGGCATTGCGGAACATGGCTTTCCTTCCTTTGCCTGAAGGGCTAGCAGAGGCCGAGCCTCTGCCGCCAGGACTGCAGCGTGTTTTTCAGAAGCATGGCGATGGTCATGGGGCCGACGCCGCCGGGCACAGGCGTGATGGCGGAGCACTTGTCCTTGACGGCCTCGAAGTCCACGTCGCCGCACAGGCCCTGTTCGGTGCGGTTGATGCCCACGTCCACGACGACGGCGCCGAGCTTGACCATGTCGGCGGTCACGAAGCGGGGCCTGCCTATGGCCGCGAAGACGAAGTCGGCCTCCCGGCACTCCTTCGCCAGATCCGGCGTGCGGGAGTGGCAGAGGGTCACCGTAGCGTTGCCAAAGCGTCCGGGGCGGGCGAGCAGCACGGCCAGCGGCTTGCCGACGATGTTGGAGCGGCCGATGACCACGGCCTTCTTCCCTTCGGTGGGCAGATCATAGCGGGCAAGCAGCTCGATGATGCCCGCCGGCGTGCAGGAGACGAAACCGGGCAGGCCCTGCACGAGGCGCCCCACGCTTTCGGGATGGAAGCCGTCCACATCCTTGGCCGGATCGATGGCAAGCAGGCACCTGTCGGCATCGAGCCCCTTGGGCAGGGGCAGCTGGAGGAGGATGCCGTCCACCCTCTCGTCGGCGTTGAGGGCGGCGATAAGGGCCATGAGCTCCTCCTGACTGGTGGAGGCGGGCAGGCGGTAGGGCACGGAGCGTATGCCAGCTTCCTGGCAGGCGCGCTCCTTGTTGCGCACGTAGACCTGGGAGGCGGGATCCTCGCCGACCAGGATGACGGCAAGGCCAGGGGCGCGCACGCCCTGGGCCGTGCGGGAGGCGACCTCTTCCTTGATTTCGGCGCGGATGTCCTGGGCCGTCTTCTTTCCATCTATGAGCTTCACTTGAGGACTCCTGCGGTCGCCGGCCGGAGGCCGGCGCCCTTGTCGCATTGTGCGGAAAAATGCAGGGCAATGCGGGAAAATGCTGGAAAGCAAGACCCGGTCCGCGTCGCTGGAGGCTGGCGGACCGGGTCGAGCGGAGAGAACGAAAGACTAGTCTTCGGCGGGGAAGTAGTAGTCGGCCAGAAGCGGGCCGTAGTACTCGGCGTTGTCGCCAAGCTCCTCCTCGATGCGCAGGAGCTGGTTGTACTTGCTCATGCGCTCGGAGCGGCACAGGGAGCCGGTCTTGATCTGGCCGGCGTTGACGCCCACGGAGAGGTCGGCGATGAAGTTGTCGTCGGTTTCGCCGGAGCGGTGGGAGATGACGGTGGAGTAGCCGGAGTTGTGGGCCAGCTCGATGGCGTCCATAGTCTCCGTCACGGTGCCGATCTGGTTCAGCTTGACGAGGATGGAGTTGGCGATGCCCTTGTCGATGCCCTCGGCGAGGATGGAGGCGTTGGTGACGAAGAGGTCGTCGCCCACGAGCTGCAGGTTGTCGCCCAGCGTGGAGGTCAGCATGCTCCAGCCTTCCCAGTCGCTTTCAGCGCAGCCGTCCTCGATGGAGATCAGGGGATATTTCTTCTTGAAATCGCTCAGCCACTGCACCATCTCGACGCTGTTGAACTCCTTGCCTTCGCCGGCGAGGACGTACTTGCCGTCCTTGTAGAACTCGGTGGAGGCCGCGTCGATGGCGATCATGACTTCGGAGCCAGGGTTGTAGCCAGCGTCCTCGATGGCGCGGATGATGTAGGCGAAGGCCTCGTCGTGGCTTTTGAGGTTAGGGGCGTAGCCGCCCTCGTCGCCCACGCTGGCGGCGTGGCCGTCCTTCTTGAGGATGGCGCCGAGGGTGTGGAAGATTTCGGCGCCCATGCGCAGCGCATCGTGGAAGCTCTCGGCGCGCAGGGGCATGATCATGAATTCCTGGATGTCCAGGTTGTTGGGGGCGTGCACGCCGCCGTTGATGATGTTCATCATCGGGGCGGGAAGCACCTTGGCGTTGATGCCGCCGATGTAGTTGTACAGGGTCTGGCCGGTGTACAGTGAGGCGACCCTGCAGCAGGCCATGGAGGCGCCGAGCATGGCGTTGGCGCCGAGGCGGGACTTGTTGTCCGTGTTGTCCAGATCGATGAGGGTGTTGTCGATGGCAACCTGGTTGAGGACGTCCATGCCGGTGAGGGCGTCGGCGATCTCGCCGTTGACGTTCTCGACGGCCTGCAGGACGCCCTTGCCGCCGTAGCGTTTCGCGTCGCCGTCGCGCATCTCGAGCGCCTCGCGGCTGCCGGTGGACGCGCCGGAGGGCACAGCCGCGCGCGCAACGATGCCGGATTCCAGAGTCACTTCCACTTCAACGGTGGGGTTGCCGCGGGAGTCGAGAATCTCACGGCCGAGAACTGATGCGATATTGCTCATGATTGCCTCCGAGCTTGTTGATGGCGTTGTTGTTGCAGTTTATAGAGCATTTCCAGCCCGTCGAGGAGCAGGCCCGGCGCAACGTCGCCGAGGGAGCGGGACACCCTCGCCATGGTCTGGGCAAAGCCGCCCGTTGCAACGACGGCGCACGGCCCCTGCATCTGCCGGGACAGCTGCCCCACGAGGCCGTCCACCATGGCGGCAAAGCCGAAGACGATGCCGTGGCGTATGCTGGTGGCCGTGTCCTGGCAGGGTTCAGGCTCCAGAGCCTCGGTCTCCAGGCTGATGCTTGGCAGCTTCGCCGTGGAGGAGGCCAGCGCCTTGAGCGCGGTCATGGGGCCGGGAAAAATCAGCCCTCCCAGATAGGCATCGCCCTCGATGCAGTCGAAGGTGACCGCCGTCCCGAAGTCCACCACCACCAGCGATCCGGCATCGGGCTTGCGCCTGCGCGCGGCCCAGCCGGCCACGAGGCGGTCCGCGCCGACTTCGCGGGGATTGCGGTAGCGGTTTTCGAGAGGGATGGGCAGGTCCTGCGGGGCAAACAGCACGGGGCAGCCGATGAAGCGGGCGCAGGCGGCCTTGAGGAGGGGGTCGAGAACGGGAACCACGGACGCGGCAATGCACGCGCTGAGGCTCCCTGGGGCAACGCCGGCTTCGCGCAGGAGCAGGAGCAGGTTCAGGCCCAGACTGTCGGCAGTCTGGCCCGCGTCCGTGGGGAGGGTGTACTGCCTGCGCACGCCCCCGACGGAAACGCCGACCTTCATGGTCGTGTTGCCGATGTCAAATAGAAGCAAGTTGTCCTGCATGCGGAACTCCGGTTTTTGGGCTCCAGCAGTATGCCAGACTGCCACATCCTTAGCAATACCATTAGAATGCCGCCAACGTCCCCTCAAGCCTTGCGCATGGCCCTGCCATGGAGCCTTCCCCTGCCGGGCGCAAGGGCCGTCCGCACGCTGGAGCGGGCCGTCGAGGCGCAAGGATCTGCTTGACTTGACCCGCTTTTTAGCCGATCAAGTGGTTTCTGCTTTTTTGGATCAGGCCAGCTAGGCCTGCCCGCCGCCAGCCCCTCTCCTCTTCCCGGCCCCAGTGAGGAACCTCAACGCCCCATGTCCAAGATTTTCGATTCCATCCTCGGAATTTTCTCCAGCGATCTCGCCATCGATCTCGGCACCGCCAATACCTGCGTCTTCGTCAAAGGCCAGGGCCTCGTGCTGCGCGAGCCCTCCGTGGTTGCCGTCAAGAAGGACAGCCGCGGCAACAAGGAAGTCCTTGCCGTCGGCCACGACGCCAAGCGCATGCTCGGCCGCGTGCCCGGCAACATCGAGGCCATACGCCCCATGAAGGACGGCGTTATCGCCGACTTCGAGGTCACGGAGGCAATGCTGCGCCACTTCATCGCCAAGGTGCACAAGTCGCGCCGCCTGGTGCGTCCGCGCATCATGATCTGCGTGCCCACGGGCATCACCCAGGTGGAGAAGCGGGCCGTCAAGGAGTCCGCCCAGTCGGCCGGAGCCCGCGAGGTCTACCTCATCGAGGAGCCCATGGCCGCGGCCATCGGCGCCGACCTCCCCATACAGGATCCCATCTCCAACATGGTCGTGGACATCGGCGGCGGCACCACGGAAGTGGCCGTCATCTCCCTCGCCGGCATCGTCTACTCCCGCTCCGTGCGCGTGGGCGGCGACAAGATGGACGAAGCCATCATGACCCACGTCAAGCGCAAGTACAACATGCTCATCGGCGAGACCACGTCCGAGGACATCAAAATCAAGATCGCCTCGGCCTATCCCCTCGCCGAAGAGGAGACCATGGAGATCAAGGGCCGCGACCTCGTGACCGGCATCCCGAAGAACATTCCCATCACATCCGAGGAGATCCGCAAGGCCATCTCCGAGCAGGTGGACACCATCGTCCAGGCCGTGCGCATCGCGCTGGAGCAGACGCCGCCGGAACTGGCGGCCGACATCGTCGACCGCGGCATCGTGCTTACGGGCGGAGGAGCCCTGCTCAAGGGCCTCGACCAGCTCCTGCGCGAGGAAACGAAGCTGCCCATCACGGTCGTCGAGGATCCCCTCTCCACCGTGGTCATGGGCACCGGCAAGGCGCTGGACAACATCAGCATCCTCAAGGCCGTCTGCATCGACTAGGCCTTCCGCTCCTGGCCCGCTTTTCTTCAAAGGCGCCGCACCGTCACGAACCGGCGCGGCGCCTTTTCGCTGCACAGCGAGGCGCGGGGACCATCCCGGCCTCCACCACGACACGAGGCGTTCCCATTGACCTTCCGGCGCTTCCTCATCGCCTTCGGCATCCTGCTTGTCCTGTTCCTCTCCCTCTACACATGGAACAGGAACAGCCACGTGCTGGACAACGCGGCGAGCAGCCTCGGCCTCGAGGCCGCAGGCTTCCTCATTGCACCCATGCGCGACGCCGAAGAGGCCTGCGTTGCCGCCTGGAAGCGCTACGTGGATCTGGTCGACGTGCGCGAGGAGAACGAGCGGCTCAAGGCCAAGGTCAGGGAACTCGAGGCCCAGATCCTCGGCCACCGGGAGGACATGGCGGAGCTGGCGCGCCTGCGCGAGCTCCTGCAGCTGCCCGTCGACGACTCATGGACACCCGTGGGCGCGCGGGTGCTGGCGGCCCATCTCGGCCCCAACTCCATGCTGGACTCCATCACCATCAACCGCGGCTACGCCACCGGCGCAAGCCCGGGCACGCCCATCGTGACGCACAAGGGCCTCGTGGGCCGGGTGCTGCGCGCCTCCCCCCACACTTCCACGGCCCTGCTCCTGACCAATCCGGGCTCGCGCATCGCCGTCTTCTCCCAGGAGAGCCGCTCTCCCGGCGTCCTCACCGGCGAAGGCGCCACCAAGCCGCTGGCCGTGCGCTACATGCAGCGCGCCACCAAGGCCAGGCAGGGCGAGATCCTCATCACCTCGGGCCTCGACGGCAAGTACCCCAAGGGCATTCCCGTGGCGAGGATACTCTCCATCGCCCCCTCCAACTACACGGAGTTCATGACCATCTACGCCGAGCCGCTCGTGGACATGCACAGCATCGAGGAGGTCATGCTGCTGGAGGCGACGGGCATCATCCGGCCGCCCATGCCCCTCGAGGCCGAGGAGGCCTTCGTCGGTCCGCCCCTGCCCGACCGCCTGCGCGACGAGCGCGCCCGCCAGAGCCAGGACCAGTCTGGCTCCTCCCGCCGGGGAGGCTTCTAGACCGCCATGGCAAAGCTCCGCGGCATCCTGTGGTGGCTGGCCTTCGCCTGCGCCGGCGTCGTGGCCGAGCTCTACGTGCCGAGGCTGGACGCCCTTGCGGCCGGCCTGCTCGTCATGCTCGAAGAAAAGGACTACAAAACCCTCGTGTGGTTCCTTCCCCTCGCCGTGCTTCTCCAGGAGGGCATGGGCACCACGCACTTCGGCGCCTCGGTGGCCCTCTATGCCGCCTTCATCGCCGCATACTTCCTCCTCGGCGTGCTCCACTCCGCCTCCAGGCTCATCTTCATCTGCGCCCTCTCCCTTGCCCTCGGGGCGGCAAGGCTCCTGCTCTGGCGCCTCTTCGCTGTTCTGCAGGGCTTTCCGGACGATCCGGCCGAAGCCCTGCACATAGGCTGCGTGCAGGCCTGCTACCTGCCCTGCGCCTGGCTCCTCCTCTCCTCCCTCAGACGCCCAAGGCAGCGCCATGACGACAGACAAGAAGAAGACTGACGCCCCGCGCCCTCCCTGGAAGCGCCTCTTCGCCAGAGGCCCCGCCAAGGAGGCGGAGAAGGACGAGCCGAAGATCCGCATCAAGAAGGAAACCACGGACCGCTACCAGCCCCCCAAGTGGGGCCTGTGGATGATCCAGGGCTTCGTGCTCGTCTTCTTCTGCACCTTCGTCTCCCGCTTCTGGTTCCTGCAGATGCACCTCGGCGCCGACTTCGCCCGCCAGGCGCAGGAGAACCACTGGCGCCAGGAGCGCATCTCGGCGCCCCGGGGGCGCATCTTCGACGTCAAGGGCCGCGTGCTTGCGGACAACCGCACGGCCTACGGCCTCTCTCTGATCAGGGACGACATCAAGGACATGCCGGCCACCCTGGCGCAGGTCTCCGAGTGGACTGGCGTGCCCCTGGAGCAGGTCCAGGAGCGCTTCCGCCAGAGCAAGAACAAGGTGAAGAGCTTCGAGCCTCTCCTGCTGGTCACGGATCTCGACTACAGCCTCGTCGTGCGCATCGAGTCCGAGCTCTACGCCTGGCCCGGCCTCGAGGTCGTGGTCCTCACCAAGCGCAGCTACCCCGAGCAGAACCTCTTCGCCCACATTCTGGGCTACGTAGCCGAAGCCAACGAGGCCGAGCTGGCGAAGGATCCGGAGCTGGCCATGGGCGACCTCGTGGGCAAGTCCGGCATCGAGTACACTCTGGACAAGCGCCTGCGCGGCCGCAAGGGCCTCTACGACATCGAGGTGGACGCCTCGGGACACATGCTCGGCCAGGTGCTGAAGGAGGAACCCCAGCACGGCGAGGAGCTCAGGCTCGCCATCGACCGCGACATCCAGCAGGCCTGCCTCAACGCCCTGGGCGGCGAGGCCGGCTCCGTCATCGTCATGGAGCCCGACACCGGCAAGCTGCGGGCCCTCGTCACAACGCCCTCCTACGACAACAACCTCTTTGCGGCCGGCATCTCCCAGCGCGACTGGGACGCCCTCAGGAACAACCCCCGCTTCCCCCTGCAGAACCGCGTCATCCAGAGCACCTATCCGCCGGGATCCGTCTGGAAGCTCATGATGGCGGCCTGCTTTCTGGAAAACCACGTCTCGCCCCACGACTACGTCAGCTGCGCCGGCGGCATACGCCTCGGCAAAAACGTCATCCACTGCTGGAAGCGCAGCGGCCACGGCGGCCAGGACATGCTGCACTCCATCGTCAACTCCTGCGACGTCTACTACTACCGCATGGCCGAGCGCGTCGGCATCGACGCCATCGCGCCCTTCGCCAAGGCCTGCGGCTTCGGCCGCCCCACGGGCATAGACCTGCCCCACGAAAAGTCCGGCCTCATGCCCTCGAGGGAGTGGAAGAGCCGGCGCTTCAAGCGCGGCTGGGGCCGGGGCGACACCTACAACGCCTCCATCGGCCAGGGCTACGTCCTGGCCACGCCCCTGCAGGTGGCGGTCTACGTCTGCGCCCTGCTCAACGGCGGGGACCTCCTCAAGCCCCAGCTCGTGGACACGGAGCCGAGGACCGTCACGGGCAGGGTGCCCGCCAAGCGCTCGACTCTCGAGTTCATCGTCAACGCCATGCGCCGCACGGCCAACGGCGGCACGGCTAAGGCCGTGGGACGCCGGGACGCCGACATGGGCGGCAAGACCGGCACTGCGCAGGTCGTGCGCCTGCGCAGCCGCGGGCGCGCCCTCTCCTGGAAGGAGAAGGACCACGCCTGGATAGCCACCTGGGGCCACAAGAACGACAAGACCTACGTGGTGGTCGTCATGGTCGAGCACGGCGGAGGCGGCGGCAAGGTCGCCGGCCCCGTTGCCCGCAAGGTCTACGACTACCTCTTCCGCAATCCCGAATACACCGTCTCTGCCAAGGCCCAGCCCGAAGAGCCCTTCATCGGGCCGCCGCTCCCACCCGCCATGGAGCGGGCAAGGCAAAGGGAACAGGAAAAGCTCCGCCACCGCCACCAGCTGCCGCGCTAGAAGCCATGGAAAAGAAACCGCTCGTCACCTACATCAACTGGGGCCTTGTCTTCTTCGCCCTGGCCCTCTTCCTCGTCGGGGAGATGAACCTCTACTCGGCCAGCGGAGCGCGCCTCGGCACCGGCTCCACGCTCTCCAACTTCTACCAGAAGCAGGCCGTCTGGGGCCTGTGCGGCCTCGCGAGCATGCTGGCCGTCATGAGCTTCGACTACCGCAAGCTCAAGGCCGTGGCCTGGCCCTTCTACATCGTCACGCTGGTCCTGCTCCTGCTCGTGCCCCTCATCGGCACAACGGTCTACGGCGCCAAGCGCTGGATCTCCCTCGGTGCCATGAGCATCCAGCCCTCGGAGCTCGCCAAGATCTCCGTCTTCCTGCTGGGCGCGCGCCTGCTTGCCAAGGACGGCGAACCTCTCGGCTGGAAGGGCTTTGCCGGGGCCGCAGCCATGGGCCTCGTGCCGGTGGCCTTCATCGTCAAGCAGCCGGATCTCGGCACCGCCATCATGATCGTCCTCATTCTGGGCTGCATGATCCTCTTCCACGGCATCAAGGGGAGCATCTTCAAGATCTGCGTCCTCGCCGTTCCCGCCGTCCTGTACGTCATGTGGAACTTCGGCATGCACGACTACCAGCGCCAGCGCATCCTCACCTTCCTCGATCCCAGCGCGGATCCGCTCGGCTCGGGCTACCACATCCTCCAGTCGCGCATCGCCATAGGTTCAGGCCAGCTGTGGGGCAAGGGCTTCACCGAGGGCACCCAGTCCCAGCTCCGCTTCCTGCCGGAGCGCCACTCCGACTTCGCGGTGGCCGTCTTTGGCGAGGAGTGGGGCTTCGTCGGCTGCACCTGCCTTGTGACCCTCTTCTGCTTCTTCCTGCTCTCCATCTTCACAACGGTGGCCCAGGCCAAGGACCGCTTCGGCAGCCTCCTGTGCGCAGGCGTGTTCTTCTACTTCTTCTGGGAAATCTTCATCAACATGGGCATGGTCGTCGGCATCATGCCCGTGGTAGGCATTCCCCTGCCCTTCATCAGCTACGGGGGCTCCGCCACCATCGTCAACTTCATCTTCATCGGCATCGTGCTCAACGTGGCCATGCGCCGCAGCCTCACGAACTTCGACTACGACTAGGCTGCAGAGCCGGGCCGGCCCCAGGAGTCCGGCCGCTCACGCCCCTCAGGGCCTGATGAACATGGCGTCGCCGTAGGAGAAGAAGCGGTAGCCTGCGGCCACGGCCTGTCGATAGGCCTCGAGGATGCGCTCCCGGCCCGCCAGGGCAGAGACCAGCATGACCAGCGAGGACTTGGGCAGGTGGAAGTTGGTGACAAGCCCGTCCACGACGCAAAACTCCTTGCCGGGATAGAGGAAGATGTCCGTGAAGCCCTTCCAGGCCTGCAGCCTTCCGCAGGCGACCCGGCAGCCTTCCAGGGAGCGCACGGAGGTGGTGCCCACGGCGATGACCGGACGGCCTTCGCGCCTGGCCTGGTTCACGGCCTCGGCCGTCTCTTCCGGCACCTCCACGAGCTCGGCGTGCATGGCGTGATCGAGGATGTTTTCGCAGCGCACGGGGCTGAAGGTGCCGTAGCCCACGTAGAGGGTGACCTCCTTCCAGCCGAAGCCCCGCTCGAGGAGCCTTGCGCGCAGATCCTCCGTGAAGTGGAGCCCCGCCGTGGGGGCCGCCACGGAGCCGGTCTTCTCAGGCCTGGCGTAGACCGTCTGGTAGCGGTCGAGGTCGGCCTCGACGGGCAGGCGCCTGATGTAGGGCGGAAGCGGCACGCTGCCTGCTCTGGCGTAGCACGCGGCCAGGTCCCCCTCCCAGGAAAGCTCGACGTCCCAGTGGCCAAACTCGCCCTGCCGGACAAGCTTTACGGCAATGGAGGCGCCGAAGGAAAGCTCTTCGCCCGGCTTCAGCCTGCCGCCTGCGCGCAGAAGGCCGCCTGCAGCAGCCGTACGGCGTCCGGGACCTTGGCCTCCTGCTTCCACGACCACGGGCAGGGGCGTCAGCAACAGGAACTCCACCTTGCCGCCCGTGGCGCGCAAGCCCCGCAGGCGGGCCGGCAGCACCCGCGAGTTGTTGGCGACAAGCAGGGCGCCTTCGGGAAGCAGATCGCCCAGCTCGGCGAACATGCGGTGCTCTATGCCGAGTCCGCCCGTCCGGTTCATGACCATGAGCCTCGAGGCGCCACGACGTTCGGGGGGAACCTGCGCGATGCGCTCTTCGGGGAGCTCGTAGTCGTAGCTTTCCAGCAGCAAGTCCTTGGGATCCGGCATCCTTTTCGTCCTTTGTCTCCCGCAGGCAGAAGGCTCCGCGGGCTTGGGTGGGGCAAGCGAAGGGCAAGGTACAGCCGGGACTTGGCGGGCGTCAAGGCGGGGTCCCAGCGGGCCTTGCCTCGCCCAAGGCGACAAGGTATCAAGAAATCCCGACTCTCCCTGCCACCCTGCCAAGGACCGGTGCCACCATGTCCCGCCCCGCCCTCAGCCTCCTGCTCGCCAGCACGCTCCTGCTGCCTGCAGGATGCGCCTTCTTCGACCCGCTGACCGGCCGCTCGGCAGCCGGCGGCGCCCCCGCCGTGCAGAGCGTCCTGCTCGGCATCCCCCTGCCCGCCGGCATGGAGTACTACCCCTCCCACAGCGCCGTGTCGGGCGACGAAGGCGTCGAGGTCCTGCGGGGATCAGCCGCGCCGGCCACCTGCGCCATGGCCGTGGCCCAGGCCATGCTGGACCAGGGCTGGCACGTGCGCCTCAGCAAGACCATGGGCTCCCGCGCCTGGTACCTCTTCGAGCGCGACGCCAGCTTTGCCGTCGTGCACGTACGGATCCAGACCCCTCCCGGCATGACCCTCGTCGAAATCGCCAAGGGCAGGGCCCTTCCCGACGGCGCGACCTTTGCCATGCCGCGGCCCCCGGCACAGGGCGCCGGACAGCCTGCAGCATCCCGGCCCCAGACAGAGCCGGCCTACTCCAGCCAGCCCCTGAACGAGGGCGCCAGCCAGATTCAGGGACGCGACATCTAGGACAAAGCACATGACCGACCTCATTTCCGCGCTACGTCTGCTTACGCGCCTCAAGAGCAAAAGCGTCCACCTGGGCGTCACCGGCTCCGTGGCCTGCTACAAGGCCATCGAGCTCATGCGCGCCCTCCTCCACGCCGGCATGCGCGTCTCGGCGACCCTGACGCCGGCTGCCAGGGAATTCGTCACGCCCCTGCTCTTCGAGTCGCTGGGGGCCTTCCCCGTCTACTCGGATCTCTTCAGGGACGGCGACGTCTTTGCGCACCTCGAGCCCGGCCAGAACGCCGACGCCTTCTTCGTCGTGCCGGCTTCGGCCAACACCCTGGCCAAGATGGCGCAGGGCCTCGCCATGGACATGCTCTCCGCGCAGTACGTAGCCTTCGACGGCCCCGTCCTCGCCGCGCCCTCGATGAACGTGCGCATGTGGAACCACCCGGCCACCCAGAGCAGCGTCAAGACGCTCAGGAACCGGGGCGTCGCCATCATCGAGCCCGACTCGGGCAGCCTTGCCTGCGGCTCGACCGGCAAGGGCCGGCTCGCCTCCCTGCAGCACCTCTTCCTCCACGCCCTGCGGGCCGTCGCCCCCAGCGACATGCAGGGCCAGCGCGTCATGGTGACCCTCGGTCCCACCCGCGAACCCTGGGACGGCGTGCGCTTCTGGTCCAATCCCTCCAGCGGTCTCATGGGATCCTGCCTTGCCCTGGCAAGCTGGATCCGGGGCGCCAAGGTCACGGCCGTGACCGGTCCCGGGGTGCCGGAGGAGCTTTTGCCCTCCGATCTCCCGGACCTTGTCCGCATCAACGCCTTCACGGCCCAGGACATGTTCGAGAAAGCCTCCAGCGTCTGGCCCGAGAGCACCCTCGGCATGTTCTGCGCAGCCGTGGCCGACTTCTCACCCGTGCCCTTCGGCGACAAGAAGTTCAAGAAGGCCGACCACCAGGACGGCTTCTCCGTGCAGTTCACGGCCAACAGGGACATTCTGGCCACCCTTGCCGGCGAGCGGCAGGGCGGCCAGAAAACCCTCGGCTTTGCCGCCGAGACGGCTGGCTCCATGGACGAGCTGCTGGCCCTGGCCAAGCTCAAGCGCGAGCGCAAGGGCGCGGACATCATCGCGGCCAACTGCGTCAACCAGCCAGGCTCCGGCTTCGCCGCGCCCACCAACAGCATGGCCGTTGCCTGCGCCGACGGGCGCGGGGAAATCTGGCCCACCCTCAGCAAGGCCGACGTGGCCTGGGATCTGTGCACATGGCTTTTGCAAGCGTAGGCCCGCTGGGCGCTCTCCTTGGTCGCATGGGCCTGAGCTACATCCTCCAGCCCGAGGAAGTGGCCGCGCCCTTCTCGCTGTGCGCCCTGCCCGGCGCTTCCGGCACCAGGTTCCAGAGCGCCCCCCAGGCCGGACGGCCGCGACAGGCGCAGAACCAGCCGTCCTCCTGGCAGGCGCGGCCTTGCGCTCAGGCCCGCCCCGCGTGGCGCGAGCGGCAGCAACAGGCAAGGCCGGCAGTTCGGCAGCAGCAAGCCGTCCCGCAACGGCCGGCATGCCAGCCTCCCCAGCAGACCCAGCAGGCGCAACAGATCCAGGAACGGCCTGCGGCCTGGCGGCTGGGCGGACAGGATCACAGGCAGCGCACGGTGGCACCCCCCATCCCCTTCACCCGCACAGCCCCCGAAACCTGGCCCGGCCCCTGGCAGAACCTGCACGCCCGCATGAAGACGGCCTGGCTGTGCTGGACCTACTGGGAACTTGGCGAAGACCTCTGCGGCACGGCAGATCCCGGACGACGCCAGGTGCTTGGCCAGCTCATCTCCTCCCTCCGCCGTCCTGCCGGCACAAGCACCTTCTGGCCACCCGCCCTTCCTGCCGAGGAAGGCACAGGACAGAGCGGCCTTGTTCCCAGCCGCGACCTCTTCTGGTCCGGCGTGCGGGAACTCGGCGTGCGCATGATCGTGGCTATGGGCTTTCGGGCGAGCATTGCCATCGGCCTGCCCCAGGAGGAGGTGCGACCCCTGCACTGGGAAATACGCAACGGCGTCATCGTCTGCACGACCTGGGACTTTTTCCGCATTGCCGAGCAGCCTTCAAGGCTTGGCGACATCGTGACTTTTCTCAACACCACCATCCGCCAGCTGCGCCTCTAGGAGCGACGTCCTTCCCCTGCGCAGGAAGGCGCAGCCCTGAACTGGTGGAAGGCACGGTGCAGAGGGCAGTACACCTTTCAGCGCGTCCGGCAGACCTGCGTCCTGCCGCGGGGCAGGCGGACAGACGCAACAAGCCGTCCCCGGCATCCTGCGGCGCGCTTCGGCAGCGATAGGCACAGGCCGCCAGCTCCGTCACGGCCCGGCAGGCAGCATTCGCCCCTCCTGGCAGGAACCGGAGCGAAAGCCGCTATACATTGCGCCGTCCATGCCTATAGTATGCGCAGGAGCGGAGCGTGAAAGCCCGCATTCTGCAACGCTCAGCCAAAGGAGTACGCCATGGCACGTCTGCGCAGCCTGAAAACCCAGCTCAAGACCTGGCTGGAAAGTCCCGAATGGCGCCAGCACCTTCCCGAAATCGCCGAAGGCGGCATGGCCAGCGCCGGTCCGCTCATGGCCTTCCTCATGTTCGAGCCCGTGATGCGCCTGCGCTCCGCCGTGGCGCTCGGCACCCTCGCGGCCAGCCTCTATCCCGAGCATCCCGAGCAGGCCAAGGACGTCATGCGCCGGCTTATGTGGCGCATGTCCGAGGAGAGCGGCAACATAGGCTGGGGCGTACCTGAGGCCTACGCGGAAATCCTCGTCCAGTGCGACGCCATGACGAAGCCCTTCTGCGGCATGCTCCTCACCACGATCATCGATCTCGGCCGCGACGACAACTTCTGCGACAACGACGTCCTGCGCCGCTCCTGCTTCTTTGCCATAGGCCGCTTCCTGCAGGCCAAGCCCGAGTTCGGGGCGTCCATACGCCAGTACCTGCGCAAGGCCGTGGCCGAGGACAAGGATCCCTTCTGCCGAGGCTATGCCGCCTGGGCGCTCGGCAAGCTGCCCAGCGACCTCAACGACGCCTTCGCCCTGCGCAGGCTGGCGGAAGAGGGCTGTCCGGAGATGTGCTTCATCACGGACGGCGACCGCAACTGGCAGTGCACCGTGTCCGAGATAGCCGAGCTGGCCCTGGCCGGCAAGGGGCCCGAAGACGAGCCGGCACGCTAGGGACCAGGCAGAATTCCCCCAGGCAGAATTCCCCTCAGCTCCCCCTGCGGCCTTGGCCCCATCGGGGACACCCTTCTGCGCCCCGCCTACACGGCCGCGTGCAGAAGCAGGTTGTCCCTGTGGATGACTTCGGGATAGTGGGCGTCGCCCAAGACTGCCGCCACCTCGAAGCGCTTGAGGCCCTTGATGCGGTCCAGCTCCTGGGAACTGTAGTTGGAGAGGCCGACGCCTATGCTCTCGCCGGCGTGCACGACGCTGACGAGCGCGCCCTTGGGGAAGGGGCCTGAGACCTTCGTGACGCCACCGGGCAGGAGGCTTCCGCCCTTGTTCGCCAGCGCATCGGTCGCGCCTGCGTCGATCTCGATTTCGCCCTGCGGAGCCTGCTTGTAGGCTATCCAGAACTTGCGCGCCGGAATGGCGTGTTCCAGGGGAGCGACCCAGGTGCCGAGATCGGGGCCGTCGGGGTCGAGGGCGCGGACGAGAATGTCCGGTTCGCGACCGGGCAGGATGAAGGTGGGAACGCCCCGCTGGGCAACCCGGCGGGCGGCCAGCAGCTTGGAGTACATGCCACCCGTGCCGACGGTGGTCTTGCCGCCGCAGAGCTTGCCCAGGTTGAGGGCGAAGACGTCCTCAATGCAGGGAAGCACCGTCGCATCGGGGTTGACGTCCGGGCTCACCCCGAAGACGCCGGGCGCCGAGGTGACGCTCACGTAGAGATCGGCCCCGACCAGGTTCACGAGCAGACTCGCCAGGGTATCGTTGTCGCCGAACTTGAGTTCGGCGATGGAAACGGTGTCGTTCTCGTTGACCACAGGCACGACGCCCCACTGCAGAAGCTCGCCGAAGGTGTTCTTGGCGTTGAGCAGGCGCTCCCTGGCCTTGAAGTCGTCGCGGGTCAGGAGCACCTGGGCGGTGTGCAGGCCCTGCCGGCGAAAAGCCGCGTCCCAGCAGTGCATGACCTTGGCCTGGCCGACAGCGGCGGCCGCCTGCTTGGCTGCCATGCCACTGGTCTCCTGGTCTATGCCCGCCTCCTTGAGCACGCTCCTGCCTGCGGCCACGGCGGCCGAGGTGACGAGCACCACCGTGCGGCGTCCGCCGTCCGGCAGGCACGAGAGGGCGCCCATCTGGGCCGCCAGGGAGTCCATGACGCCGCGGTCCAGCCCGTCGGGACCGGCGATGACCGCACTTCCCACCTTGAACACGATGCAGCGCGCCTCGGCGAGGATGCGCCGCTTTGCTTCCTTCCAGTCTGCCATAGATGCCGCCTTGCGCCGCCAGCTCGGGCGCTACTCCGTTTCGTGGGTGTAGATGACTTCGATTTCGGGGAATTCCTCGGTCTCGGACGTCTCCCCGGCCTCCCTGGTGCGGACGAGCGGAGCGTGCGGCTCCGTGCGGTCTCGTCGCTGCCACAGGGCTTCCATGAGCTCGTCCACGCCCGTTCCCTCCTTGGCGGAGATGAAGAAGACGCGTCTGCCGTCCTCCTGGGCCCTTCGCTTGAGCGCCTCGAGCTTCTCTTCGGAGACGAGGTCGATCTTGTTGACCACCTCGACCTGGTCATGGGCGGCAAGCTCTGGATCAAAGGATTCGAGCTCGTCGTTGATGAGCCTGAAGCCCGCCCAGGGATCGTTCTCGTCCATGTCCTCGATGCTGAGGATGTGGATGAGGAAGCGCGTGCGCTCGACGTGCTTGAGGAAGCGGATGCCGAGACCCGTGCCCTGGCTCGCTCCCTCGATGAGGCCGGGGATGTCGGCAACCACAAGGCGCCGGCCGGGGTCGTCGGCATCGATCATGACGCCGAGGTTGGGCACGAGGGTCGTGAAGGGATAGGGGGCGATCTTGGGCCTGGCCGCCGAGACGCGGGAGAGGAAGGTGGACTTGCCGGCGTTGGGCAGGCCGAGCAGGCCTGCGTCGGCAAGGATCTTGAGCTCCAGTCGCAGGGTGGCCTCCTCGCCGGGTTCGCCGGGCTGGGCGAAGCGCGGAGCGCGCATGGTGGAGCTCTTGAAGTGGATGTTGCCAAGTCCGCCGCGGCCGCCCTTGGCGACCACGACCTCCTGATCGGGCTCGCTCAGGTCCGTGAGCAGGCGCTCGCCGTCGCCGGTGACCAGATAGACCATGGTGCCCACAGGCAGGTGGAGCACCATGTTCTCGCCCTTGCGGCCGTACATCTGGCGCCCCATGCCGGGCTGGCCGTTCTTGGCGCCGTAGTGCCGCTTGAGGCGGAAGTCGTAGAGCGTGAGCAGCCTGCCGTCGGCGCGCAGGATGACGGAACCGCCGTCGCCACCGTCGCCGCCGTCCGGCCCGCCCTTGGGAATGAACTTCTCCCTGCGGAAGTGGACGCTGCCTGCGCCGCCGTCGCCGGCCTTCACCGTGATGCGCGCTTCGTCAACAAAACGCATGTTGCCCTCCCTTGGAGCCGTCTCCCGGAAGTGCAGCGCGGGAGAGGAAAGCGAGAAAAAAAGGGAAGAAGCCTTGCGACCCCTTCCCTCGGAAAAACAGCGTCAGCCTGTCTGCTTACTCAGCGGCGACCGCGTCCACGTGGACCCTGGTCATCTGGCGGCGCTTGCGGGTGTAGCGCTCGTAGCGGACCCTGCCGGGCTGGAGGGCAAAGAGGGTGTAGTCCCTGCCCATGCCGACGCCCTCGCCGGGGTAGATGACGGTGCCGAGCTGGCGGACGATGATGTTGCCGGCAATGACGTGCTGGCCGCCGAAGACTTTCACGCCTCGGCGCTGGCCGTTGGAGTCGCGACCGTTGCGGGACGAACCGCCTGCCTTTTTATGTGCCATGATATCCTCCTACAATGCGCACCCGGAGGGGCGCCTAGGCGTTGATGCTTTTGATCTTGAGCTCAGTCAGATCCTGACGATGGCCGCGGAGCTTGCGGGAATCGTTGCGGCGCCAGCGCTTGAAGACGATGACTTTCTTGCCGCGGGTCTGGTTGAGAACTTCAGCAGTGACAGTGGCGTTCGCCACGTCGGCGCCGACCTTGACGCCGTTGCCGCCGAGCATGAGGACTTTGTCGAGGGTCACTTCGGCGCCAGCCTCGGCGGAGAGCTTCTCCACGAGAATTTTGGAGCCTTCTTCCACGCAGTACTGCTTACCGCCGGTCTTGATGATTGCGTACATGAACATGTACCTCCAAAAAGAGAGAGGATTTAATTGCCCCGGATTAAACGCCAGGCCGAGCCCAGCTGGATTCCGCAGGCACCTTCAGCTTAGGAGGAAGACGTCTGGATCAATCAGCCTGTCCAGCGCCTTCAAAAATCCATGCCGTCCGAGGCGGACCCTGAGGGCGCTTCGCCGTCTGGCACGAAAATTCTTGGTGCATAAGCCTGTGATGCACAACCCGCTATCTCTAGACCATTTCCTCCTCTTTGGCAAAGCGTTTTTTTCATCTTCCCCGATTTTTCTCTGTCCGGCGCTAGGGACCCAAGGTTTGAGAAAGCCGGCCCCTCCTGCTAGAACAGGTCTGCGAGAACAAAGTCTGCTGGATCAGCCTTGCCCCAGGGTCAGCCGGATTCTGGCAAGGACAGGCTTGGAGGAGGACTCCGATGGAGACATGCCGCGAACTGGCCATAGCTTCGTTGAGCTCCGACGGCAGGGGCATAGCGGCCCGCGCCCCGGACGAGCCCGTCACCTTTGTTGCCGGCGCCCTGCCCGGCGAGACGGTGCTTGTCCAGATCATGGCCGACAGGAAGCGCTTCCGGGAGGCCCGGGCGATCGAGATCCTTTCCCAGGCTCCGGATGCGGCCGAGCCCTGCTGCCCCCACGCGACCGAATGCGGCGGCTGTCCGCTCATGCGCATGGCCTACCCGGCCCAGCTGACCTGGAAGCGCCGCATCGTCCAGGACGCCTTTGTCCGCATAGGCCATCTCGAAGGCGTCCAAGCCGCCCCCGTCCTTCCCTCGCCCCTTACTGACGGCTTCCGCAACAAGATGGAGCTCGCCTTCGGCCTCGACGCCGAAGGGCGCCTGTGCCTTGGCATGCGCCGGCGCTCAGGCCACGACATCATCGCAACGCCCCAGTGCCGGCTCATGGACGCGCAGGCCCGGGCCCTGGCCTGCGCCGTCGAGGCGGCCTGCGCCAGAGAGCGCCTTAGCGTCTACGAGCCGGATACGGCAGAAGCCTCCCCCGCCTGCGGGTCTGGCCCCTGCGACCGACGAGGCAGGGGCGGCAGAGGAGGCCAGCAGGGATCACGGGAGCAGGGCAAGGGCTTCCTGCGCTTCTGCCAGATCCGCAGCGGCATCGTGCCTGACGAAGCCTGCACGGGCTTTGCCATGCCTGGCCAAGGCCAGCACGCCTACTGGATCCTCCTTGTTACCAGCAGGGGCGCCGATGCCGAGACGGCGACCCTCAGGCGCATTGCCCGCGAACTGCTCGATGCCTTCCCCGCCCTGCACGCCGTGATCCACGAGGAGCGCAAGGCTTGCGACTTCCTGCGCCAGGGCGACAGGCGAAGCTTTGCCCTGTGCCGCCAGGGGGAAATCCCTGAGGCCGCGCGCCTGCTGGCGCCTCTCGGCGAGCGGCGCTACCTCATCGACTGTGCAGGCTTCTTCCAAGTCAACACCCGCTCTGCCGAAAAGCTCGCGGAGCTGGCAGGCCAGGGCCTTGTCTCCGGCAACCTCCTCGACCTCTACTGCGGCGCCGGCGCGCCCGGCCTCTCGCTGGTCAGCGGGGGCCGAGTGACGGGCGTCGAGTACGCCGCCAGCTCCGTGGCCTCGGCCCGCCTCAATGCCGAGCGCATGGGCATTCCCGCCAGATTTCTGGCAGGCGACGTCACCAGGCTCCTTCCCCGCGCCCTCCGCGAAGCCAAGGCACGCCAGGCGCTCTGCGATCCCCCCAGGGCCGGTCTGACCCTTCCCGTCGCCTCCGCCCTGCTCGACTCCGATCTCGAGCGCATCGTCTACATCTCGTGCAACCCGGCGACCCTCGCCAGAGACCTGCAGAAGCTTGCCGAAGGTTTCGACATCGTCCAGGCGACGCCCGTGGATCTCTTTCCGCACACGCCGCATGTCGAAACTGTCGTCCACCTGCAGCGCGCAGGCACGCCGTCCGCGACACGGTAGAACTGATGCGACAAACGGAAGCTCAAGGAACTCTGGATCACAGCCATGCAGCAGATCGATACTTTCTACGCAAAGGCTACAGCCTTTTGCCAATTTCTTGCTTAGACCACCACCTCAGAATCGTGCGCAGAATCCCTGATAGTATTCAGCATGGAACTCTATCTTGCTGGCCTACAACTTCAGAATATGAAGCATTACACAGGAAATCCTGTCAAAAATGTACCTTATCTTCATATCAATGCTGATGAAAGCCTATTCCCATATTACTGGTAGATCTTTGATCCTTGGGAATAAATCGCTATTGTTTGTGACCATCTCATCGATGACCTAGATGTAATAGCCAGAAATTTGATAAATAACATCAAGAAATATGAGTTAGTACAATTCTGAAATGTTGTCTTTACTTTGAAATTCGGCCTGAACACCATATGGGAAAAGAACGCCACCGATTCCATCCGGGCTCTCCATGCCCTGCGCGTCAAGGACGCATCCTCCTGCTAGCGGGATCTCCTCCGCGGATCAGCCATGAACCTCTCCACGTTCGACAACAAGTGCGTGCGCATTACGACGGTGGACGGCGAGAGCTTTGAAGACCTCTGCAACTGCTGCCATGAAGAGTGCAACGAACATGAATTCGGCCGTCCCGAGCCCTGCCTGCAGATGCTCAGCTTCCTCTTTTTTCCCAGGGAAATCGCGCAGATTGCCAGCCTCGGAGGCCATAGCGGACCTCACGGCAGTTTTTCCGCGCCCTTCTGCAGGCCCGAGGAGCCCATCGTCGAGGAGCTCATCGTCGAGGACGACATCGACAGCATCAAGGAAGTGCTCTTTTCCGAGGAGCAGGCCCCGCACATGCTGAACTGTCTAGAGACACGCCTGCGGCGCAACGCTGGCTCTGCTTCAGGAGCTTGTGGCATGGACCAGCGACGATGCCGTCAAGACGGCCGCAGAAAAGCTGCCTGCCGCCCAGACATCTCGGCTGGACGCAGGCGGTCCCACCCCCTAACACCCTGTCCAGGCCAGCCAGCCTGGCAACCCCGCGCTGGGCGGCATGAGGATCCCACCATGGAAGACACGAGCGAGAGGCTCAAGCGGCAGATGGCCTTTGCCCTGGAAATTGACAAGGAAAAGAACATCTTCAGGCAGACGCACCTGTCGGGCAGAGGACGGAGCGAAAACGACGCAGAGCACGCCTGGCACATGGCCATCATGGCCTACCTGCTCCGGGAGCACGCCAACGAGCCCGTGGACATTGCCAAGGTCATCCTCATGTGCCTCATCCACGACATCGTGGAGATCGATGCCGGCGACACCTACGCCTACGACGCGGAGGGCCTCAAGACGCAGAAGGCCAGAGAGGACGCCGCCAAGGAGCGCATCTTCTCGCTTTTGCCCGAGGACCAGAAGCAGGAGCTGCTCGCCCTCTTCGACGAGTTCGAGGCCTCCGAGACGCCGGAGGCACGCTACGCCCACGCCGTCGACAACCTCCAGCCGCTCATGCTCAACGACTGCAACGATGGATGCGACTGGCGGGCGCACGGCGTGAGCGCCGAGCAGGTCTACCGGCGGCAGCGCAAGGTGAAGCTCGGATCTGAACGGCTCTTCGGGCTCATCGACCAGATCATCCAGAACAACATCAAGAAGGGCAACATCAAACCGTAGGAGCAGTCCATGCAGCTGGAAATTCTGGACTTTCCCCTGACCGTCTGCAAGGTGGCGGACATGGCCGACGCCGGCCTGGATGCCGGATTCTTCTTCCTTGCCAGGACCGGCGAGGAGATCTCCCTTGTCTGCCGTACCGGGGACGCGCCTCAGAAGACCCTTGCGCGCGAAGACGGCTGGCGGGCCTTCCGGGTCAAAGGGAGCATGGACTTCGCTCTCGTCGGCGTGCTCGCCAGGCTCGCCGGGGCGCTGGCCGCGCAGGGCATCCCCATCTTTGCCGTCTCGACCTTCAATACGGACTACGTCCTCGTCAAGGAGGCCGACTTCGACAGGGCGCTGGCCTGCCTGGCAGAAGCCGGCTGCAGGACGGCATGAGGCAGCCATGGACTACACCTTTCGCTGGAGCTCCCCCCTCGGGGGCATCACCCTCGCCTCGGACGGCGAGGCCTTGACCGGCCTGTGGTTCGACGGACAGCAGCACTATGCGGAAACCCTGGACCCGGAGCACCGGGAGCGGCATCTTCCCGTCTTCGATGCGGCCTGCCGGTGGCTCGAGATCTACTTCAGCGGCAGGGCCCCCGGCTTCACGCCGGCGCTTGCCCTGAGGACCACGCCCTTCCGCAGGCAGGTGTGGGAGATCATGCTGGGCATCCCCTACGGCAGCACCATGAGCTACGGCGCTATTGCAGACAGGATCGCCCGCGCAAGAGGCCTTGCCAGGATGTCGTCCCGAGCCGTCGGCTGCGCCGTCGGGCACAACGCCATCTCCCTGATCATCCCCTGCCACCGCGTGGTCGGCGCCAGCGGGCGCCTTACCGGCTACGCTGCAGGCCTTTCGCGCAAGGCCAGCCTGCTTGAGCTCGAGCAGGCCGGCGCCTCGGCAGCCAGGCAGTCCTGACCCCGTCGCGGCCCTGAGGCCGGCAAGGGAGACATCATGCACGGACAGCGCTTTGCACTCGAATACGCCAGCCTCAGGCTGGACAAGATGGACAATCCCGTCTTCCAGGCGCCGGATATGCTCGGCAAGGCCGGCTTCACGCAGGCCAGGGACGTCCGCCCCGTCCACGTGGAAGCGGGGCTCCTGCTGGCCATCGTCGACGGCGAGGCCTGGCTTGTCGAGAGGACGGAGCGCTGGCGGCTCTCCTGCCATCCCTGCGAGCCCTGCACCTACATACGGCCCGCCGGCGACGACAACGGACTGATCGTCATCCACAACGCCTTTTCCATCCCAGAGGATCTGGAGGCCCTTGCCGCCAAAAAGGCTGTCGTCAGCATCACGGGGCGCAGCTGGGACGGCGCCGGCTTCTGCCGCGTAGTTCTGGCAGCCGTGCACGGCGGCCGGACGGAATACCGCATCGACGAGGTCGAGCGCGCGGCCGCCGAGGCCATGCCCCATGGCTTCCGCGTCATCTCGAACCTGATGCGCTTCGGTTGCGGCTGGCGGATATTCTTCGGCCGCAGGCAGCACTTCGCCTGGATTGGCGATCCGCACCGCAACGACGACTACGTCACCACGGCCGAGATCTCGGAATCAGAGTACCGGCAGATCGAGGCCAGCTACCCCGAAGCCCGGGACGCCGGCAGAAAGGAGGGCGAAGCCTTCCGGAAGCAGTACGTGGACGGGCACCCCGTCCTGCTCCAGGGCTGGAACAAGTACCTCGGCTAGACTCCCCTGACGGCGATCTCGATGCCAATGGCGACAAGAATGACGCCGCCGAGCACGGAGGCCTTGTCGGAGAGCAGGGTGCCCACCCGCTTGCCGAGGGCGAGGCCGCCAAGGCAGATGGCGAACGTCGTGGCAGCGATGATCAGGGAGGCCAGCAAGGCCTTGTCGAAGCTGTAGTCGGCGATGGCGAAGCCAACGGAAAGCGCGTCGATGGAGGTGGCCACGCCCTGGGCGAGGAGCGCGCCGCCGGAAACGGCGATGTTCTCCCCCTGCGCCCCGCCGCGCAGCCCCTCGAAGATCATCTTGCCGCCTATCCAGAGCAGCAGGGCGAGCGCTATCCAGGGGATGAAGGGCTGGAAGGCGGTGAAGCGCTCCACGGCCTCGTGGACGCAGAACCAGCCTATCATGGGCATCATGAACTGGAACCAGGCGTAGACGCCCGCGATGAGCGCCATGCGCGGACGCGGCATGCCGGGCTCGCGCAGCGCGTTGGCACAGGAGACGGAAAAGGCGTCCATGGCAAGGCCTGCGCCGAGCAGAATGCTGTTGGCAAGGAAGAGCAGCATGGTAGCCTCCGGCAGCTGTGCCAGGCTGGGTGTCCGATACGGAATTGCTGACGAGGCTTGTAGGCCGCCACTCTCTGGCTGTCCACCCTGCAGACGGCTTTCCCAAAGCCCGGGAGGCCTTTCGAAGGGCCGCAAAAGCAGCGGATTGCGCGTTGACGCAAGGCATTCCTTGTGCTACTACTTCCCGCCGAGGCCGACTGCCCTTTGTGGGCTGAGGCCTTCAATCGAGGAAAAGCATGTCATTCAAAGACGTTCTCCAAGCGCAAAAGCATGGCATTGAAGGCATGGCCTCCACTGGCGTCATTGGCATGCACATGGTCAGCGGCCCCCTCGTGGGCGTGGCCATCGGCTATTTCCTCGATGAGTGGCTGGGCACTGGCCCCTGGCTGAAGCTCGCCTTTCTGATCATCGGCGTCGGCGCCGGCTTCCTGAATGTCTACGTGGACACGAAGGGGCTGGTCGACAAGATGAACAGGGATGCGCTGAAGCGGCCTGGGTCCGTTCTCAAAATCTCACCTGAAGGGGAACCTCAAAACAAAGACGAGTCTGAGGATGGCGGCAAGCAATCTGAGCGGAGGCCTTGACGGCTGGCTGAAACGCCGCGGCATCGACCACCCGCTGATTCTGCCTGTCGTCAGGAACCAGATCCTCTTGACGCTCTGCATCTTCTTCGTTGGCAGCGCAGCCGCCATGGTGGAGTCGATGTGGGGCATCTGGATGGGAGCGGGCTTTGCGGCGATGACCTTCGTCGTCTTCAGCTGGGCGCGCTTCTTTCTGAAGGCTCCGCTCGGAGCCTACAGCACGGCCTTCCTCAGAGCTGTTCTTTTCCGCTTCCTCCTCAGGCTGGCAATTCTAGCATTCGGCCTGTTCGCCGCTGTGGTCTGGGGCAAGGCTCCGCCACTTGCGCTGCTCGCAGGTGTGGCAGCTGGAACTTTTGCTCCACTGTTGACATTAGCGTGGGAAAGGTTCACCAACAGGTAGTTGGCGCGGCCTGCAACCGGGGAAAACGCTGACGTTCAACGCTAAAGAGGGAGGCTTCACAATGGCTGGTTTGGCTCATCCGGTACTCCTTTCAACCTTCGTCGGGATGGACTCGATCACCATCGGCGGCCAGGAAGTCGTGTTCAGCCACGTCTTCTACTCCTGGGTCTGCATGGCGATCCTGTTCACCACCGCCTGGATCCTGAAGAAACGGCTCACGCTGGTACCGGGAAAACTACAAAATTTCTGGGAAGCGGTGATTGACACCCTAGACAAGTTCATCGTGAACACGATGGGCGAAAAGAACGGTCCCAAGTATGTGCCGTTCCTTTCCTGCGTTTTCATCTACATCATCACTTCCAACCTCATGGGCCTCATTCCGGGCCTCGACGCTCCTACCGCCAACCTGAACACGACGGTGAGCATGGCCCTGTTCGTCTTCGTGCTGTACCACGTTATCGGCATCATCGTGTGGCACCACAAGTACATCAAGCAGTTCCTCGGGATCTCCAAGTGGCTCATCCCGCTCATGTTCCCGCTGGAAGTCGTTTCCCACCTCTCCCGCCCTGTCTCTCTCTCCCTCCGTCTATTCGGAAACATCAAGGGCGAGGAAATCGTTCTTATCCTGTTCTTCATCATGGCGCCCATTCTGGGCACCATCCCGGTCTACGCCCTGTTCCTCCTGGCCAAGTGCATGCAGGCCCTCGTGTTCTTCATGCTGACCATGTTCTACATCAAGGGCGCCATCGAAGGTCCCGAACACTAGGCCTTCGGACCGGCTCAACGTTGCGGGGAATGGTCGACGTTTTCGACCCCACCATATAACTGAATCTCTTTAAGGAGTTTCCAATGCGCAAGTATCTTCTTATCGCTCTGAACCTGGTTGCTATCCTCGGCATCGCCTCCGTCGCCATGGCCGCCGGCGCCAAACTTGACGCCCCCGCTCTCGGCCAGACCTGCCTCGCCGCCGCTCTCGGCATCGGCATCGCCGCCTTTGGTTGCGGCATCGGCATGGGCCTCGGCCTCAAGGGCGCCTGCGAAGGCGTTGCCCGCAACCCCGACGTGAGCGGCAAGATCACCGGTACCATGATCCTGGCCTTCGCCTTCATCGAATCCCTGGCCATTTACGCTCTCGTTATCTCCTTCATCCTGCTCTACGCCAACCCCTACGTCGGCTAGTACAGCAGACTAAGTGAAAGCAAAGGGGCCTTCCCTCGGGAAGGCTCCTTTTTTTGTGCCCTGCGCTTCCCGCCGGAAACATGGCTTGCGGGCCAGCGCCAGCGCGGGCCCGCGGGAGGGCGGGCCAAGAAAGGGGCTGGCAGGCTCGTGAAGAAAAGCACTAGCCACCCAAATGCAACCCAAAAAGTCTTGTTTTCGGCCTAGCGCTGCAGCTTGGAAAGAACGCCAAGTCCTTGTGAACAGCTTGAAACAGGCCGCCGCTTGACGTATAGTGCGCTTGGCTAAAAATTTCACAAGCGATCGCGTCCGGACTCGCTCCGCCGAAAAAGCAGGTTCCCATGGATTCTCAGCCCAAAAGCATGCACATCCCCCGCGCCACCATCCGTCGCCTGGCCACCTACGTCCAGGTGCTCGAAAACCTCGCACGGGAAGGCACGGAAATCATCTCCTCCAACCCCCTGGCCGAGGCCTGCGGGGTCAACGGTTCACAGATCCGCAAGGATCTCGCCTATTTCGGCGAGTTCGGCATACGCGGCGTGGGCTACAACGTCACATCGCTCATGGCAGCCATCACCTCTGCCCTCGACGTGGACAGGGAGTGGAAGATGGCACTCATCGGCGTGGGCAACCTCGGCAAGGCGCTGCTCAACCACAGCGACTTCAGGGCCCGCAATTTCAACATCGTGAGCATCTTCGACTGCGATCCCTTCAAGATCGGCGAAATCGTACACGGCCTCGAGGTGCACTGCACCAAGGAGATGCCAGCCCTCGTAGCAGAGAACAAGATCGAGATAGGCCTCATCACGACGCCTCCGCAACGGGCTCAGCGGGCCGCCACGCACCTCGTCAACGCCGGCATCACCTCCATCCTGAACTTTGCCCCTGCGCGCATCAAGGTGCCGGATCACGTCGACGTGGAGTACGTTGACTTCTTCCACCACCTCTACTCGCTCGCCTTCAACCACAGCGCCACGCGCACCTAGACTATGCGCAGAGCCAGCCTGTCCCGCTTTCTGGACGCGCTCGCCTTCTTCACCTGCCTCGTTCCCGCGCGCATGCACTCAGGCTCGGCCCTGCCTAGCCTGCTTCCGTGGTTTGGCCCGGCAGGCCTCGTGCTGGGCGCGGCCTGCACAGGCGCGGCCCTGCTGCTTTCGCTCCACCTTTCGGGCTCAGCCGTCCCCTCCCTGCTGCAGACCATGCTTGCCGGCTTTGCCTGGCTGGCTTCGGAGATGCTGCTCTCGCGCGCCCTGCACTGGGACGGACTCTGCGACGTAGCGGACGCCCTTGGCAGTTTCCGCACGGGCGATGCCTTCTGGGAGGTCATGAAGGACAGCCGCATCGGGGCCTTTGGCGCGACGGCCCTCGTTGCCGTCTTTGCAGGCCAGCTGCTAGGCGCCTCAGCGCAGGCTGCCACAGGAAACTGGCTGGTCCTGGCGCTCGCGCCTGCCTGGTCGCGCTGCCAAGCAGCGCTTGCCTTTGGCGTAGTCGCTCCCCGCAATCCGGCCTCGCTCGGCGGGCGCTTTGCCGCCGGCCCAACGGCAGGGGCGCGGAATCTGGCGTTGCTCCAGCTTGGCCTCATGGCCCTCTGCCTGCCTGCCGTCGGCCTCCCCTGGCGCAGCGCTTTTGCAGCCTGCCTTGGGCAGGCATGCGTCCTTGCCTGGATAGTCCGCACGGCATCGCGCCACGGAGGCCTCAACGGCGACTTTGCCGGTGCCTCCATTGAACTGAGCCAGATGGCCTTTCTGCTGGCAGCCTGCTAGCTGCGCAGCCCCAGCCTGCCAGATCGGCAAGGCTCCGCTCCCGCTGTCCGGGAACGGAGCCTCGTGCCTGGAACATGACTGCGGTTCGCCCTATGCGCGCCTACGCCCCTGCCAGTCTTTAGCCGCATCGACAAAGCGTCCAGCCCAGGTAGGCACGGCAGGCGCGAAGACGTGGGTATAGGAACCCCAGACCGACCCCAGCGCAAGGCCGTCCCGGCCCTGCCCCATGCCCGTGCCCTTCTCCAGCACGAGCGCCGGATCGCAGCCAGCATCGCGGGCCGTTGAATAGTGGAACTCGTGGCCCCGCAGTCTCAGGCCGAGGGGATGGTAGGGATTCTCCCTGGCCACCACGGCCTCGACGTAGCCAAGTCCCTTAGGTCGGGGGAAGACGTCTATGTCCACGGGAAGCAGGCCCGCCATGGGATAGCTGCGCCCCTCCTTGGCTATGGTGCGGGCGAGGATCATGAAGCCCCCGCACTCGGCGTAGATCGGCAGCCCCCGGCGCGCCTCGCTAGCCAGATCCTTGAGACGCGGGCTTCTGCTCAGCGCATCCAGATAGTCTTCCGGAAAGCCGCCGCCCAGGTAGACGGCATCGATGCCGTCGAAATCCCAGGGCCTGCCGTCCAGAAGGGAGACGAACGCAAGCTTCGCGCCGGCACGCTCCAAGGCCTCGAAGTTCTCGCGGTAGTAGAACCAGAGGCTGGAGTCCCTGACGACGGCAATGACGGGAGGATCGGCTGGCGCGACAGGGACGCCGTCCCAGAAGGGGGCAACGTGCTCGAGCCTGCCCGCCGTGCGGGAGGCCTCGAAGATGCGGTCCACGTCGACGTTTTCGCGCACGTGGGCCTTCAGGATCGCCAGGGCGCTTTCACAGGTCTCGGAGAGCCTGTCGCCGAGCAGGGAGGCTATGCCCATCTGCCGTTCGGGCAGGGGGTTTTCCGCCAGCCTCGGCAGCTCGCCGAGCACGGGCATGTCCGTGTACCTTTCGATGCACGCGCGCAGGTAGCTCCCATGGCGGGAGCGGCCGACCTGGTTGAGCACCACCCCGGCGAAGCGCAGGCCCTTTTCAAAGCCCATGACGCCCTGGATGAGGGCTGCCGCCGTGCGGGTCATCTTGGTGGCGTTGAGGGAGAGAAGCACGGGCGCGTCGAGATCCCGTGCCAGCGCGGCCGTGGAGCAGGAACCCTCCAGATCCATGCCGTCGTAGAGCCCGCGGTTGCCCTCGACGAGGGCGAGGCACCGCCCCTCGGCAAGCGCAGCCGGCGACGCGGTGCGCGAAGCCTGGTGCACGAAGAGGGAGCGCAGACGGCCGGAGGCGAGGAAGAAGGGATCGAGGTTGGAGGAGGGTCTGCCGGCGGCCGCAGCAAGCCAGGCCGCGTCGATGTAGTCGGGGCCCTTCTTAAACGGTACGACCTCGAGGCCCCGCTCCGTCAGCGCCCCGGCCAAGCCGAGGCTGAGGAGCGTCTTGCCGCCACCGCCCGACAGCGAAGACACGGCCAGGCGGGGAAGGCTGCATGCCGTGCGGAAAAGATCTTCCTGCGCGGGCATCGGCTCTCCTAGTGCTTGAAGGAGCGCTGTCCGGTGAAGACCATGGCCACCTGCGGGCTGTGCTCGTTGACGGCCTGGATGACTTCCCAGTCGCGTAGGGAGCCGCCGGGATGGCCGATGGCGGTGACGCCCTGGGCCATGGCGACGTCGACGCCGTCGCGGAAGGGGAAGAAGCCGTCGGAGATGATGACGGAGCCGGCGAGGCCGCCCTTGTCGGCCTTGGCGCGCTCTTCGATGTCCTTGAGCCTGGCCGCGAAGCCGGCGTCTGCCTTGGCCTTTTCCTTGAGCTCGTAGAGGGTGAGGCCGAGTTCCTTGAAGGCGATTATGTCCTCGTATTTATGGTAGGCCTTGTAGATGGCAAGCTCCACGCAGCCCACGCGGTCCTGCTCGCCGGTGCCGATGGCGGTGGTGGCGCCGTTGCGGGCGAAGATGACGGAGTTGGAGGTAACGCCGGCCTCCACGGCCCAAGCGAAGCGCAGATCGTCGAGCTCCTGCTTGCTGGGCCTGCGGGCAACGTAGGTGTTGCCGGCCTTGTCCGTGGCTTCGGCGGGGATGAAGTCGGCGTCCGTCAGGATCCTGTTCTGGAAGGACTTCTGGAGCACGAGGCCGCCGTCGGAGAGACACTTGATGTCGAGGAAGGCCGAGGCAACGAGCTTGTCGAGCTCGCCGAGACCGGGCAGCTCCATGATGCGGAGGTTCTTGCGGGACTTGAGAATGTCCACCACGCCCTCTTCAAAGGCAGGCGCAGCGACCACCTCGAAGTAGTTGGCGGCCACGAGCTCGGCCGCTTCCTTCGTGAAGGGGCGGTTCACGACGACGGCGCCGCCGAAGGCCGCGATGCGGTCGCACCAGAAGGCCTTGGACAGGGCATCGGCCACGCCCTCGTCGGACCAGGCCGCGCCGCAGGGATTGTTGTGCTTGATGATGAGGGCAGCCGGCTTCTGGGTAAGGTACTGCAGAATGTTGGCGCCGTTGTCCACGTCGGTGAGATTGGTCTTGCCGGGGTGCTTGCCTGCCTGGATCATCTGGGCCTCGGAGAGCGAGGAGACGATGCCCTGGCCGGGCATGCGCCAAGAAAGGCCGCCCAGCGTGACCGCGCCGTCCACCAGTTCGTAGAGCGCGGCTGGCTGGTCAGGGTTTTCGCCGTATCTCAAACCCTTAAGCTCGCCGGCGAGCTCCCACTGGCGCTTGCGGTAGACGAGCTTCTCGCTGCCGAGGGTGATGGTGAGGTCGTCCGGGAACGTTTCCTTAACAATGGTTTTGTACATCGATTTGAGATCAGCCATGTTTCCTCCCTTGGGCTATCGTCGGTAAGCGACTGCTACCATACTTGCCCGCGTTCCGCCACAGCCTCCGCCCCCCTGCGACCCTCTCCCTGCGTGATAAAGGTCACTGCAGGAAATACCAACACCGGTGTAGGGTTGAAGGGCCTCGGCCCCGTGCCTGCGCGCCTGGGCCAGCCTCGAACAGGAGGTCCTGCCCAAACTGCACTTCACGCCAGCAGCTCTCCTTTGCGTCACGCGTTTTTTGCGATCTCTTTCCCTCAGCTTGGCCCCGTGCCAAAAGGAGCCAAAAGAGCTTGAAAAATCCATTCCAGCAACTGTCAGACAAGTGCAAGCTGTTCTTGTTCATTGCCTGCGGCGCCATTGCTGGACTCGGCGGGTACATTGCATATGCATCGAACGTCGTCTCGTATCTCACGAACGACCCGTCTGCCTGCACGAACTGCCACGTCATGGCGTCGTACTACGCCACGTGGAGCCACAGTTCGCACCACATGCGGGCAACCTGCAACGACTGCCATGTCCCCCACTCCAGCGTGTTCGCCAAATACTGGTTCAAGGGCATGGACGGACTCTACCACGCCTCGGTCTTCACGGCGCACGCCGAGCCCCAGGCCATGCGCCCCAGAATGGCCAGCGCCACGGTCATCATGAACAACTGCATCCGCTGCCACACGCAGCTGAACACGGAATTCGTCAAGACCGGCATGGTCAGCTATGCGGAAACGCAGCAGGGCCAGGGCAAGCCCTGCTGGTCCTGCCATAACCAGGTACCGCATACCAAGGTCAGCAGCCTGTCGTCCGCACCCGATGCCGTCGTCCCGCTTCCGGGAAGCAAGACGTCTGGCCTGGCCAGATGGCTTGAGCGGCTTCACTAACCCCTAGGTTGAGAGGGAGTTCCCCATGCAAGAGACACCAAAGAAAAAGTCAGCCCTCGGCTGGATACTCTGCCTGATTTCCATGGCCGCCGTGTTCTGTCTTGGCCTGCTTGCGGCCAGCATCACCGAGCGCAAGGCTGAAGTAGCCTCCATATACAACAACAAGAAGGTCGACCTCGCCGCCGTGCCCGTCGAGTCCAAAAACGAGCAGTGGGGCCTCAACTACCCCAGGGAGTTCGAGACCTGGAAGATGACGGCCAAGGGCGACTTCAAGAGCAAGTACCACGGCAACCAGATTCAGGACGTACTTGAGGAGCGGCCCGACATGGTCATCCTCTGGGCCGGCTACGCCTTCTCCAGAGACTACACCGCCCCGCGCGGCCACATGCACGCCTTGGACGAGATGCGCGGCACCCTGCGCACCGGCACGCCCGGCATAGACGGCGCCAAGGACATGCAGCCCGGCACCTGCTGGACCTGCAAGAGCCCGGACGTTCCCCGCTACATGGCTGCCAACGGCCCTGCCAAGTTCTACAACCAGCCCTGGAGCAATCTGGGAGCCGAGATCGTGCATCCTATCGGCTGCGCCGACTGCCACGACGCCAAGACCATGAACCTTGCCGTCTCCCGTCCGGCCCTCAAGGAGGCCTTCGAGCGAACCGGCCGCGACATCTCCAAGGCCACCCAGCAGGAGCTGCGCTCTCTGGTCTGCGCCCAGTGCCACGAAGAATACTACTTCAGGCCCGCAGACAAGTATCTCATCTTCCCCTTTGACAAGGGCCAGAGCGTCGAGGACATCGAGGCCTACTTCGACGAGATCAAGTTCACCGACTACGTGCACAAGCTCTCCAAGGCTCCCATTCTCAAGGCCCAGCACCCCGGCTGGTCTGTCTTCCTGCGCGGCCCCCACGGCCAGCACGGCGTGGCCTGTGCCGACTGCCACATGCCCTACAAGTCTGAAGGCGGCATCAAGTACTCCGACCACCAGATCATGAGCCCGCTGGCCAAGATCTCCTCCACCTGCCAGACCTGCCACCGGGAGTCCGAGGAAACCCTCAAGGGCTGGGTCTACGAATACCAGCGCGCAGGCTTCGAAACCCGCACCGTGGCTGAGCACGAGCTAGTGAAGGCCCACCTCATGGCCGAAGCCTGCTGGAAGGCCGGCGCGACCGAAGCTGAAATGGACCAGGCGCTCAAGTGCATCCGCAAGGGTCAGTGGCGCTGGGACTACGCCGTGGCCTCCCATGGCGCCTCCTTCCATGCGCCTGCCGAATACCAGCGCATCATCTCCCATGCCATCGAGTTCGGCCTCAAGGCCCAGCTCGAGCTGCAGAAGGTGCTGCTCGCCCACAACGCCACGTTTGAAATGCCCGACGTCTCCACCAAGGCGAAGGCCCAGGCCTACATCGGCCTCGACATGCCCAAGCTGGAGAAGGACAAGAAGGAATTCCTGAACACCATCGTTCCCAAGTGGGAGGAGCAGGCCAAGAAGGCTGGCATCCTCTAGCCGCATTCCCCTTTCGCTGATCAAAGCGCCGGAGCGCAGCCCATTCCGCTCCGGCGCTTTTTCTCGCCATGAAGAACGCCAAGCCAAAACGCTCCCTCTGGACGCCGCCCTTCGGCCCTGCCGAAAGCTGCGCCTTCACTGTCCTCCTCATGCTCACGGGCTTTGCCCTGCAGCTAGCGACAGGCCCCTTCAGCTTCTACCTTCTCAGCTTTCCCGCCAATCTCATCGTGCTGTTCGTCCTGCTGGCCGCAGGACTGCCTGCAGGCTTCAGGAGCCAAAGCGCCGTCTGCGCATGGATCTCGGGACCGGCCTTCGCTGCCGGCCTCCTTGCCGGCCTCCTTGTCCTGACGATTGCCATGGGCTCCATTCTGCAGACGCCGGATCCGGACAAGAGCGCCGCGCTCATGCTGCGCCTCGGCCTGAACGGCGTCACGACCTCCTGGCCATGCGTGCTCCTCTTCGTCTGTCTGCTGCTGGTCCTTCCTGCGGCCTGCGCCCGGCGCGTCCGGCTGCAGGGCTGGAGCGCCCTGCGCTTCTGCCTCTGGCACGCAGGCGTCTTCCTCTCCCTGGCGGGGGCGGCCCTCGGCCAGGCCGACAGGCAGAGCTACGTCATGCACGTCTACGAGGGGAAGACGGAAAGCCGCGTCTATGCCCCCGACGGCACGTCGCTGGAGCTCCCGGTGGCCATCACCCTCCACGATTTCGACATGGAGGAGCACGCTCCCCGGCTCGTGCTCATCGACAAAAAGGAGGGAACTCCGCTGCCAGCCAGCAGGCCGGAATTCGTCCAGATAGCGCCCCACGCGCCCACGGGCCGGCTCGGCGCATGGCGCATCGCCGTGGACACCTTCCTCCCCAGGGCCGTCTGGGCCGGCAACGGCGAGTTCAAGCCCATGGAGAAGCCGGGAGCCTCGCCTGCGGTCCTTGTCACGGCCGTCCACGAGCGGACCGGCGAAACGAGGCGCGGCTGGATCTCCTCAGGCAACATGGGGCAGTTCCAGCACGCCCTGGAGCTCACGGACAGCATCGCCATGGCCGTCACGCCCGCCACACCCGCGCAGTTCACTTCCGACGTCACCGTTGCCGTCAAGGGCGCCGCTCCTGTACGGACCGCCATCCGGGTCAACGAACCCCTGCGCATCGGCAGCTGGATGATCTACCAGTACGGCTACGACTTCCAGCTGGGACGCTACTCGGACTTCAGCTCCTTTGAAATCGTGTCCGACCCCTGGCTTCCCATGGTCTACGCAGGCTTTGCCCTGCTCGCCCTGGCCTGCCTCGCGCAGATCTGCCGGCGCAGGCGCCTTGCAGGACAGCATGACAGCCTGAGCGGAGACTTGCTATGATCTGGAACCAGATTGTCTGGTGGGGCGTGCCGACCCTCGCGCTCTGGCTGGCCGGCGCCCTGACGGGAAAGCGCTGGACAAGGCTGGCCCTTGCCCTCTCTCTGGCCGGCTGGTTCTGCCTTGGCACCTTCACGGCGCTGCTCTGGCGTGAGCTCGGACGGCCCCCCATCCGCACGCTCGGCGAAACGCGACTGCTCTATGCCTTTGTTCTGGCAGGCCTCGGCATCTGGACAGCCTGGCGCAGCGGCTATGCCTGGCTTCTGGCCGCGAGCAACCTTCTGGCATCGGTCTTTCTCGCCATCCTCATGGCCAGGCCGGGCATGCAGGCAGGCCCCCTCATGCCGGCACTCCAGAGCGCATGGTTCGTCCCCCACGTAGCTGCCTACATCATTGCCTATGCCATCCTGGGCGTGGGCACGCTCATGGCCCTGCGTCAGCTTCTGTTTCCCCGCCGCGGCTCCAGCGCGGACACACGCCTCCTGCCCGCCATCGATGCTGTCGTGCGGCTGGGCTTTTCCTTCCTCGTGCTCGGCATGCTCACGGGCGCCGTCTGGGCCAAGGAGGCATGGGGACACTACTGGTCCTGGGATCCCAAGGAGACATGGGCCTTCGTCACAGCCTGCGCCTATCTCGTCTACCTCCACGCCCGGGTCCGCCATGCGCGTTCCCTTGCCGTGCTCTGGCTCCTGCCGGCGGCCTTCGCCCTGCTGCTCGTGGCCTGGCTTGGCGTTTCCTTCATTCCGGCTGCCCAGCAGAGCGTCCACGTGTACTCCTGACAGGCAATCCGCGCCTTGCCGGGCGCTCGCGCGGCTGATAGCTTCGGACGGGGACAATCCCCACCCCAACCTCAACCTGCGGAGCGCACCAGGCATGATTCAGGCAGAGCCAGGCTTCCTCGACGGCGCATGCGACATGCATGTGCACTTCGCTCCCGACGTAGTGCCCCGGGCCATGACGGCGCCTGCGCTGGCGCTCAGCTGCCGGGACGCCGGGATGCGTGCCGTCCTGCTCAAGAACCACTACGCGCCGACTGTGCTGTGCGCCCGCGCCGTGGCCGAGATGGTGCCCGGCATGCGCGTCTTTGGCGGCCTGGTCCTCAACGCCTCCGTCGGCGGCATCAACCCTGCAGCCGTGGAGGCCGCGCTGCGCATGGGCGCCAAAGAGATCTGGATGCCAACGGTCTCGGCCGGGCCCCACCAGCGACGCGTCCGGGACGGGCGCCTCGCCCCTCGCGTTGCGGTCTTCGATGCCGCAGGTCAGCCAGCGCCTGGGCTTGAGGCCGTGCTCGAGATGATAGCGCACTCCGACGCCATCCTCGGCACAGGGCATCTCGCTCCGCAGGAGACGCTTGCCCTTGTGGCGCTTGCCCGCAATGCCGGCGTCAGCAAAATCCTGGTGACCCATCCGGAGTTCGACGCCATTGCCATGGACCTTGCCACCCAGGCCGCACTCGCCGATCAGGGCGCCTTCTTCGAACGCTGCTACCACACCCTGCACGGCGCAGCGCCAGGCAGGACCAAGGCCATGGCAGACGCCATCCGCTACCTTGGACCGGAGAGCACCGTGCTCGCCTCGGATGCGGGCCAGCTGGGCGGAGCCTCGCCAGCCCACGCCCTCCTGCGCTTCTGCGAAGAGCTGCTGCGCCGCGGCATTGCGGCAGATCAGATAGCAGTGATGCTCAAGGACAACCCCGCCTGGCTGCTTGGTCTCGTCCGCTGATCGCAGCCCCGCCACCGATCGGCCCGTTTTCAGCTCTTGTCACGGCCAGCGATACAACGTAGGCTGTAGAGCTTTTACGAATTGACGGAACGCAGGGGCGGGCGCCCCTTGAGGTACTTCTATGGAATCTCTCCTTCTCAAGCTCGCACGGCAGCTGGACAGCCTCGACGAGGCGTCGCTCGCCTCGCTGTGGTCCAAGTACGCGGAGATTACCAGCCGCTTCGAACCGACAAAGCGCTGGGAAGAGGCCTGCCTTGTGCTCAGCTTCATTACGGCCAAGCGCATGAAGAACAGGCTCTTCAACCACTACTGGGCCCAGCAGCAGACGCCCTACGCCCCTGACCAGGAGCCCCAGCCCCAGGACATGTTCCCGCAGGGCTTCACGCTGGAGGAACCCAAAGAACGCAAGCCCTGCCGTGTCATTCCCTTCAAACTCCCTGAAAACAAGGAAAAATAGCCTGCTCTTCCTTGCCAAGAGGGGCGGGTTCTTCTATCGTTCTTCTTTGTGTCGCCAAGCCTTGGCGGAATCTTCCATGAACATTGCGGCCTCCTGCGGGAATGGCCGAATGCATACTACTACGATGCAGGCCGGCCCGTGCCGGCGAAAGGTGAAAGCACTATGGCAAATACCGTTATTATCGGCTCCCAGTGGGGCGACGAAGGCAAGGGCAAAATCGTCGACATGCTCAGTTCCGGCAGCGACGTCATCGTCCGCTTCCAGGGCGGCAACAACGCCGGCCATACCATCAAAGTAAACGGGCACCAGACGATTCTGCACACCATTCCCTCGGGCATACTCCACCCCGGCAAGCTCTGCCTGGTTGGCAACGGCGTGGTGCTCGATCCCTTCGTCTTTCTGCAGGAAGTCGACGAGCTGAAAGCCCAGTCCGTGGACGTCTCCCCCTCCAGGCTCGGCATCAGCCCCAAGACGCACCTCATTCTGCCATACCACAGGGCCATCGACATGGCCCGCGAAGCCATGAAGAAGGGCAAGAAGATCGGCACCACCGGCCGCGGCATCGGTCCCTGCTACGAAGACAAGGCCGCCCGCATCGGCCTGCGCTGCGGCGACCTGCTGAATCCCGACCTGGTCCGCAGCAAGATCCGCACGGCCCTGCAGGAAAAGAACGTGCTCTTCGCCAACCTCTACCACTGCGACGTCATGGACGCAGACAAGGTGGCGGACGAGATCCTCGGCATCGCCGATCGCATGACCCCCTACCTCAGGGACGTGTCGGAAGCCATCCAGGACGCCGTGAAGTCGGGCAAAGTCGTGCTCTGGGAGGGTGCCCAGGGCGTGCATCTCGACATCGACCACGGCACCTACCCCTACGTGACCTCCTCCAACACCGTTGCCGGCTACGCCTCCACCGGTTCCGGCATCGGCCCGGACCGCATCACCCGCACCGTAGGCATCGTGAAGGCCTACACCACGCGCGTTGGCTCCGGCCCCTTCCCCACCGAGCTGGAAAACGAAACCGGCAAGTTCCTGCAGGAAAACGGCCATGAATTCGGCGCCACCACCGGCCGTCCGCGCCGCTGCGGTTGGCTTGACGCCGTCGTCATCCGCGAAACCGCCCGCCTCTGCGGCCTCACCGACATCGCCCTCACCAAAGTCGACGTCCTGCGAGGCCTGCCCACGCTGAAAATCTGCGTGGACTACGAGTACAAGGGCGAGCGCATCGCCTATCCTCCTCAGGGCGAAAACGCGCTCGCCGAGGTGAAGCCCATCTACGAGGAGCTCCCCGGCTTCAGCGAAGACATCACCGGCTGCAGGGCGTTTGCGGCCCTGCCCGGCAATGTCCAGAAGTATATCAAGCGCATCGAAGCCCTCACCGGCGTGAAGGTCTCCATCGTCTCCGTCGGCGCAGACCGCGAAGAAACCATCGAGCGCTAAGCCAGTACAAAGTCCTACAGTCATGAGTGCCATCCTCGGGGCTATCGCAGGCAATGCCTTCTCGCACGTCAGGGACAGCCTGGACAGCCTAGGAGCAGCGCCCCCGCAGGTGCTGCTCCTCGAGGGCGGCACGGAAGCCCAGCGTCTGGACGCGGCCCTCTACTGGGCCTGCAGGGCCAACTGCCCAGACGCGGAGCGGGACGGCTCTCCCTGCCTCGACTGTCCGACCTGCCGCCAGACGGCTGCCTGGGAAAATCTGGACGTTGCGGCCTACGACGGGCGCATCTCCAACACCCAGGATCAGGCCGAGCCGGGTCCGATCCGCGCGCTCAACATCGACAATGTCCGCGAGCTCAAGTCGACGCTCAAGGATCCGCCCCATGCCCGCTTCCGCGTCACTCTGCTCATGGGCATAGAGAACAACCGCTCAGGCGCGGCCAATGCCTTGCTCAAGGTGCTGGAGGAGCCCTCCAAGGGGAATCTCTTCGTTCTGCTCTGCCCCCAGCGCCAGCAGCTCCTGCCAACGCTGGTCTCGCGCTCGCTCTGCCTCACCCTGCCCTGGCCGGATCCTGAAGCCGTGACGCCTGAACTGCTCGAACTGCAGGCAGAAATTGCCCACTTCCTCGAGACCGGCAGAGACTTCTTCAACAAAACCGGCAGCAAAGGCTTCGATCAGGAGCAGGCCTTCGTTGCAGTGATGGCCGTGCACAAGGGCCTCATCAGAATTTTGGCCGGCACGGCAGGCAACTCGCCTCTCGACCAGACGCTGGCCCGCCTCTCTCCTGCCGGACTCATGCAGCTCGGACGCTGGATAGGGGAGGCCAACCAGGCGCTGCAGGCCATGGTGACGCCAGCGCGCGTTACTGAGGCCTTCCTCGCCAACGTCTACGTTCTGCTCCACGACGGGCAACAGCAGGCCGCTGTGCCCGGCAAACGCGCAAGGAGCTGAGCCCCCCCTGTCTCCCACGCGACACTGGACGCATCCAAATCCAGTCCCCCCTGCGGGACATGGCAGGGGCGGGATTGCCCCGCCCCCGACGTTCACTCCCACGCGCGTAGGAAAAGCGCTTGCTGCAAAGCTCAGCTTTTCAAAGGCTGAGGCGTCCGGCACATCCTGCCGGCCAAGATCAGCGCGTCAGCGCTTAGCGCAAGAAGACTGCATGCTGCCGCGCTGGAAGCGTCAAACTCAAGAAGCGGCACCATCAGCCTTTGCCCCAGACGCCTCTGCAGAAACGCCGGGCGTGGCCACGTGAACCTCCTCCATGCCAGATCCGTCAGCCTGAAGGGCAGGAGCAGGCTCTAGGCATCGCGCGCGGCACCACGAAGCAAACAGGTTGAGCATGCCATAGCCGATCCTGTCGTAGGCCTTCATGACGAGGCCACCAAAAACACGGTGGATTGTAGCAATACGGATCTTGTCGATAACTAGGCAACAGACAAACACGGCTAAAATCTTGAGCACAACGTGTGCATAGAGATCAAAATACCCTGCATTGAAATAATCCATATTTGGCCAGACACGTTCCCAGATGACAGGACGCATAATCTCATTGTCATGGATGATATAGACTGCCACCACAGACGTAGCCATCCAGTTCACAAAACGGCTCTTGAAGTGAAGATTCTTGAAAAACAAGAAAATAGATATCGCTAAAATTACAGCTGGAATAGTGTATGGCTTGTGAAAATAGCGTGCCTTATCAATATAAAGACTATTATGTGTAACGACTGAGGCATAGTCAAAAAGTGCACAGGACACCAGAATGAAAATCGATGCTAAAATGGCAACAAGCAGATTCCAGCTATTAGCATACGACTTGAAAGTGTGGCCATGCAACTTGATAAACGCCCCTGTCATGTACATGATAGCAAAGAAGTCAACGTTGCTGTAGTCCCAGCCGTTAAACTTCACCCACCCCACTCTGCACATGAAATTGGTGAACGTTGGCACGACGCTCCAGAGAATCATGAGGCCAATGAGTAACTTTAAAAATTTATCTCGGCTCAAGGAAAGCAAATATTCATTAAGGAATGGCGTCACGGAAAACAACAGCAGATAGTAGACAATAAACCAGTTGCCCCAAATGACGGGGAACAAGCTCTGGATGGTGAGCGCCCGCCCCAAGTCGATCCAGTCGAAGGTCATAGCAAGAACGAGCGCCAGGAGAATATAGAATGTCATTTCCATGGCCAGAGGCACGGCTCGCCTATAGTACTCTACGATATTAGGCGCGGTCTTCTGCACTGTGAAATAGCCGGAGATGAGGATAAAAACTGAGCAGGCAATGCTCCCAAACAGCGCTAGGCACTGCAAAGAATATTCTTTGAAGCAGATGCTCTCCCATGTAAACGCCGGATAGCCACCCCAGCGGTAGTAGTGATGGGCGATGATGAGAAAAATGCAGACGAGGCGCAGCAGCTCTATGCCACTGTCGCGGACTTTTTTCTGTGGGATGGTTGCCGGCATGGCATTCTCGGCGCAGCTCGAGGAAATGACGGGAGCTCAGGCGCCGCCTCCGTATTTGACGTCTGTAGTGCAGGCGGGCAAGGCGCCCCTGTCCCGCAGGACAGAGGCGCCTTCCGCACAGATGGGGAAATCCGGCGCTAGCGCCAGCCTCGAGGCGGAGCGAAGGTCTTGTTCACGGTGCCGACCAGCTTGTCGTAGCGCGCCTTGGCCTTCGCGGGATAGCTCACGTCCACGGCGTAAAGCGTCTCTGCGCCGCAGAACGCCTTGACCCAGGCGATCCGCCCGTCACGGATGCCGGAGAGGACAAACCAGCCCTCGCTAGCCTTGACGGCCTTGTAGGTCACCTTGGAAAAAGCCTGCTTCTGCGCCTTGAGAACATCGCTGAACGATTCGTTCAGCACGCCCGGCGAATTGCTGCCCCAGGCCCTCAGTTCCAGCCCCTGGCCGTCGGTCACCGTGATGCCGTCGCCGTTGTCGGCTTCGCGGACGGCATAGTCGCCAGCCGGCCAGGACAGAGAGAAGCCGTAGCGCTGGTTGGCATAGCTGGCATCTCCTGCGGCCAAGGCAAGCCGGGGAGACAGGGCAAGGAAAAGGAGGGCAATCGAAAAAGCCGCACACAATCTGCTGCATGAACTTGGCATAGGCACGCCTCCGTGGCATCTGGCGCTGCATGGCAAGGCGGGACGGGGACACCCCCCGCCCCGCTCGCGCCTTCAGCTAGCGCTGTTCGATCTTCACTCTGGGGTCGAATCCCTGCAGGTCGGCGTCTGCAAAGGCACCCTTGGTGACAGTGAGACGCGTCAGGGCCGGCAGCTTCTTCAAGACGGCCATATTGACGCCGTCAGCCTTGCGGAGGTCAACCGTATCAAGCGCCGTGCAGCCGGCGATGGCGTCAAAATTGGTGACCTTCGTCTTGGAAACAGTGAGGTTCTTGAGGCCCGAGAGCTTGCCGAGGAAGCTCAGATTGACAGGATTGCCAGACTTCACGTTGACCTCGTCGATGGTCAGCGTGCTGAGATTGGTGAGCCCAGCCAGCGCCGCCTCTCCGGACACGTCGTTCAGCGACCACAGCTTGAGATTCTTGAGCGTTGCGACCTTGCCCAGGCTGGTGAGATCCTGCGGAACCTTCATGCTCCAAATCTGGAAGCGCTCCACGCCGGTTGATGCCAGCGGGGCGTAGTCCTTCACCTGTTCGGCGAACACGTCGAATTTCTTCAGGTTCTTCAGACCGGCAACCCAGGAGATGTCATTCAGCGCCGTGAGGCCGCCGTTGAGTTCCGTCACTTGTGCCAGCTTCCCGAGCGTGCTGTAGTCGCATCCCTTGGTGGCATAGTACGTCACCTTCTCCAGCGCCGGGCAGCCGGCGAGGGGGCTGAAATCCTTGACGTGGGCGCCGTACAGGCTGAGATCCTTCAACTTGGCCAGCTTGGTCAGCGGCGCGAGATCGCTGATGGCGCAGTAGGACAGGCTGAGGCGGGTCAGGCTGGGGAAGGCGGCCGCGAGGGGAGACAAATCCTTGGGGGCGGCGCCGGAAAGCGTGGCGTCCTTCAGATTGGGCAGGGAGGGCAGCCCCTCGATGGAGACGAGCTTCTTCTCGTTAGGACCGCCAATGCTGTTGCCCGTCACGGAGAAGCGTCTGAGCTGCTTCATGCCGGACATCCACTTGAGGTCGGGACCCATGGCCTTGCCCTTGACGTCAACGGCTTCCAGCTTCGTCATGCCGGCCAGAGGCGAGAAGTCGGCAACGCTCTCGAGGTTGAGGTCGAGCTTCAGCACGTTGACGAGCTTGGCCAGCGGCGCGATGTCAGTGACGCTTTTGTCAACGATTTTCAGCGTCTTGACGCCCGTCAACCCCGCCAAGGGGGACAGGTCGGCGACGCCGACGTCAAGGCCGAGCGCCTCGAGCTTCTTGAGCCCAGCCAGCGGAGCGAGACTGGTAAGATCCTTGCTGCTGGTGACGTTGAGCGCATACATGTCGGGATAGGCCTGGCAGAGCTTGGCCAAGTCCTCGTCCTTCACTTTCGACAGGGCAAAGCCGAGCTTTGAAGGTTCTTTGACCTTGCCCATGTCAGCCTTGATCTGGCTGAGGACGCTATCGTCCACGCCCTCGGATATGGCAAAATTGCTCCCGTTCAATTTTGCCTGCGGGGCGGCCAGCAGAGGGGTGGCCATCAGGCCCACGGCGCAAAGGGAGAAAAGCAGCGATTTACCGTACATGGCAACTCCTTTATGGGTATTGCTCTCCGCGAGGGAAGTCTGGTTTGCGAGAGCCAGGACATCCCTCCATGCAGAAGGACAGGGATGCCTACTTGCCCTTCCAGAGGTTGGCGTACTTCACGGCAAGGCCGTCCGTGCGCTCCACGAGCCTGTTCACCAGAGCGTCGATCTCGTCCATGGTCACGGTGCCCACTTCCTTGGAGAGCAGAAAGTTCAGATAGCCCTCGCCCTGGCTGTAGACCCAGCAGACGGAGTAGACGGAACCGACGGAAGGCCGGCTCGGGAACTCCGGCTTGGTGTCCACGAGCAGGCGCATCTTCGGGGTGTCCCCCTCGTTGAGCCTGAAGAGGTTGGAGGCGTTGAAGGCCTCTTTGAGCTTCATGCCGAGGCGCGCGCCGATGCTGTCGGTGCCGTCCAGCACCACCGCGATGTTTGTCGTCCTGGCATCGAGCGCGACCGGACTGTCCTTGGCCGGCGCTGCCGGCTTCTCCTCGGGAGCCGACCAGGCGCTGGGCGCGACGAGAAGGATGGCGCTCGCAAGCAGAACCGCAAAAATGTGCTTCATGGGGGATCTCCTGCAGCCAATGGCTGGAATGCATGCGATGAAAACCGGACCCAGCGGCCCGGTCGTGACAATAGTTAAACAACAGCTTTAAATTTGCAAGTCTCCAGAACCCTCGCGCGCCCTTTCTGCGGGGAAAAATCACCCATGCCTGCAATTGAGCTCGCCCTCCTTTGCAGGTAGAGTTGGAGGCCACAACTATGGAGGCAGCTATGCAGAAGACGCTGATCAAGCAGGCTCTTGCAACGGACAAGCCCGTCCAGGGCATCACGCTCTGCGGCTGGATACGCACCCGCCGCGACGGCAAGGACGTCACCTTCGTGGAACTCAACGACGGTTCGTGCCTCACCAACCTGCAGTGCATCGTCGATCCTAAATCGCAGGCCTTTGCGGATCTGGGCAGCGCCACCAGAGGCGCGTCCGTCTGCATCACGGGCAATCTGGAGCCCTCCCCCGGCAAGGGCCAGCAGTGGGAGGTGCAGGTTACTGCCGTGCAGGTCTTCGGCGAGGCGGATCCGGAAGCCTACCCGCTGCAGAAGAAGCGCCACACGGACGAGTTCCTGCGCTCCATCGCGCACCTGCGCGTGCGCACCAACAAGTACTCCGCCGTCTTCCGCATCCGCTCCGAGGCCTCGGCGGCTATCCATGCCTTTTTCAGGCGCAGCGGCTTCCACTACGTCCACACGCCCATCCTCACGGGCTCGGACTGCGAGGGCGCGGGCGAGATGTTCCGCGTGACCACGCTTTCCCCCGGCGAGAAGGATCTCCTCAAGGACTTCTTCGGCAGACAGGCCAGCCTCACGGTGTCAGGGCAGCTCGAAGCCGAAGCCCTCGCCATGGGTCTCGGCCGGGTCTACACATTCGGCCCCACCTTCAGGGCTGAGAACTCCAACACCCCTAGGCACGTGGCCGAATTCTGGATGGTCGAGCCCGAGATGGCCTTCGCCGACCTCGGCGACATCATGGATCTGGGCGAAGAGCTCGTGCAGAGCGTCGTGGACGGGCTGCTGACCTCTTCGGCCGAAGACCTGCGCCTTTTCGACCGCTTCGTGGAGCCGGGACTGCTCGACAGGCTGAAGAAGCTCACCGCCAGTCCCTTTGCCCGCGTCAGCTACGGCGAGGCCGTGGAGATACTCGAGCGCAGCGGCCGGGAGTTCCTCTTCCCCGTGACCTACGGCGTCGATCTCCAGACCGAGCACGAGCGCTATCTCGCCGAGGAGCACTTCGGCAGGCCCACCATCGTCACCGACTACCCCATGAGCATCAAGGCCTTCTACATGCGGGTCAACGACGACGGCGAGACCGTGGCGGCCATGGACATGCTGGTGCCCCGCATCGGCGAGCTCATCGGCGGCTCCCAGCGCGAGGAGCGCCTCGACGTGCTCAAGAACCGCATGCTCGCTCTCGGCCAGCAGATGAGCGACTACAGCTGGTATCTCGATCTGCGGGAGTTCGGCACGACGCCCCATGCGGGCTTCGGGCTCGGCTTCGAGCGCCTGATCATGATGCTCACCGGCATCGCCAACATCAGGGACGTGCTGCCCTTCCCCCGCACGCCGGGCAGCATCGAATTCTAGCGGCCGGGCTTCCGCCCCGGCAGACAGGCCGGCCTCCGTCCCTCCTCCCGCAGGCAGGAGGGGCGGAGGCCGGAAACGTTCCGGGAAGCCGGCGTGACGTGGCTAGGAGAGCACCCACTCGACGACGGCATCGGCCATCATGGCCGCAGCCTGGGTGACGCGGGGCGCCAGCGGGGGATGGTCGGCAATGTCGCTGACGAAGTCGCCGACGACGGTCAGCAGGCCCAGGTCCCGCCTTGCCATGGCAGGGCCGCCGAAGCCGCCCATGCCGGAGGCGGAGAAGACCCGCTTGCCGGCCAGCATGGCGCGCTCGACGACGAGGCGCTTGCTCTCGGCCTGGTCGAAGCACTCAAGCCAGAAGTCGGCACAGGCCACCACGCCGTCGGCGGCATCCTCCGTCATGCGCTCAAGGCGCACGCAGGCCTCGATCGACGGGCTGAGACGGCGCAGATGCGCGGCGAGAGCCTCGGCCTTGGGCCTGCCAACATCGCTGGGAAAGTAGTGCTGGCGGTTAAGGTTGCTCGGCTCGACGACGTCGAAGTCCACGAGCAGGAAGCGCCTGAAGCCCGTCCGGGCGAGCATCATGCAGGCATTGGAGCCGAGCCCGCCGCAGCCGGCCACGCCGACCGTCGGGGCGCCCAGCTTCGCCAGTTCCTCCCTGCCGAGATAGCGCGACAAGCCCTGCGTCAGGACGTCCATCTATCCGGCCTTGGCCGTGGAGGTGCAGGTCGGGTCTTCCCAGTCCTTGATAACGGGCTGATAGCCGAAGGAGGCGATGTCGGCCATCATCTGCTCTACGCTCCGGCTGTCGGTGATGTCGAACTGCGGAGGCGTTTCGGTGCTTTTCACGCGTCCGCCCACGGCGGTGGAAACGCCGGCAGAGACGCGGTTGACGCAGATCTGCATGAGGTGGTTGCGCATGTCGGCGCTTTCGCGGGAGGAGCAGGTGATGGTGTCGCGGGGCAGGAAGATGCGCAGGGCCGTCACGTACTGCACGAAGCGCCGGTCGTCCAGCTCGTGGGGAATCTCGAAGAAGCCCTCGTGCGAGCAGATGCGCGGGATGCTGACGCCGATGTCCGTGCCGGGGAAGCGGCGCTGCAGCCACCAGGCGTGCAGTCCCGTGGCGAAGCCGTCGTGCCAGAGCTCCTCGAGGCCAAGCAGGGCGCCGAGGCCGAGGGAGCGCATGCCGGCCCTGCCGGCCCGCTCGGGGGCGTCGAGGCGGAACTCGTAGACGCTCTTGGGACCTGCGGGGTGCAGGTACTTGTAGAGCTCGGGATTGTAGGTCTCCTGGAACATGGTCATGTTGTTGACGCCGGCATTGACCATGAGCGCGTACTGCTCGTCAGTGAGGGAATAGACCTCGATGCCGATGGACGCGAAGAGCGGCTTGATGCGGCGCACGGCGGAGGCGATGTACTCGGGCGTGGAGATGCCGGGCGCCTCGCCGGTCAGGAGCAGGATGTCCTGGAAGCCCTGCTTCCAGATGGCGAGGGCCTCCTGGTAGGCCTCGTCCACGGTGAGGTGGGTGCGCTTCTGCTTGTTCTCCACCTTGAAGCCGCAGTAGCGGCAGTGGTTGGTGCACACGTCGGAGATGTAGAGCGGCGTGAAGATATTGACGGCGCGCCCGAAGTAGCGGTTCGTGAGCTCCTTGGCGCGCTGGGCCATGTTCTCGAGGTAGGGGGCCGCCGCCGGGGAGAGCAGGGTCAGGAAGTCGGCAGGCTCCAGCTGCTCCTTGTTGAGAGCCCAGGCAACGTCTTCGGCGCTCGTCCTGGCGATAGCCTGCTCGCGGGCCTCCCTGTCGTTGCAGGCAGCCCAGTATTCAGTGAAGGTTTCCATGTCTGCACGCCCCGCTAGCGGAGGAAGCCGGTCAGGGGAGACGAGGCGCTCGCGCCCTGCTCAAGGGTGCGGGAGCCCCCGAAGCCGGCAAGGTAGGCGATGCGTCCGGCGCGGACGGCCATGCCGAAGGCCCGGGCCATCTCGACGGCGTCCCTGGCGGAGGCGATGCCGGTGTTGACGAGGCAGGCGTCGGCGCCCATCTCCATGGCTTCGCAGGCCTCGGAGGGGCGGCCTATGCCGGCATCCACGACCACCGGCACCTTCATTTCGTCGATGAGGACGGCAATCATCTCCTTGGTGCGCAGGCCACGGTTGGTGCCGATGGGCGAGGCCAGGGGCATGACGCAGGCGGCGCCGGCGTCCACGCAGGCCCTGGCGACGTAGAGGTCGGGATTGATGTAGGGCAGGACCGTGAAGCCCTCCTTGGCGAGGATCTCGGTCGCCTTGGCGGTGGCGTAGCCGTCGGGCAGGAGGCGGATGGTGTCGTTGATGACCTCGATCTTGATCCAGTCGCCGCAGCCGGCGGCCCTGGCGATGCGGGCGAGGCGCACGGCCTCCTCGGCGGTCCTGGCGCCTGAGGTGTTGGGGAGCAGGCGCATGTGGGCCGGGATGTGGCCCATGATGCCACGATGCTCGGCATCGACGCGGCGCATGGCCACGGTGACAACCTCCGAGCCGCTGGCTTCCGCCACCTTGGGAATGAGGTCGTCGGAACGGTACTTGCCCGTGCCGATGAAGAGGCGACTCGTCAGCTCAACGCCACCCAGTACAAATTTGTCTTCCATGAATCTTCCTCCAGTGCAGTCTCAAGTGCGCGGTGCGAAACGGAGATGGCCAGGGCCTACCCTCCGCCCACGAACTGGATGACCTCAATCTCGTCGCCGTCGGCAACCACCGTCTGGCCGAAGGCATCCTTCGGCACGATCTCCCTGTTGCGCTCCACCACGACCTTGGCCGGATCGGCCTTGAGGCTCAGGACGACATCGGTGACTGAGGCGCCCTCGGGCGCCTCGAAGGCCTTGCCGTTCACGGTTATGTTCAGCATCGAAAAACCTCGCTCACAACAAAAAAAATCCACTTTGCCTTGCGTTCCAAGGAAAAGTGGACGTTCAGCCGCACGCGGCGTGGCCGGACAGCTTTCCCTTCGGCAGCATTGTCTGCATCAGGTGCCGGGACGGCGCATGCGCCGTCCCCGGGGTCAGAACACTAAGGTTCTTTCTCAGCCCTTTCGGGCTCCCCCAGCTTTCTTCGACCCAAGCTGATACCACCTGCGGCAAGGACGTGACAAGCGCAAATCTGCGGCAGCTATCCCGCGCGGCGGCGGAAGCGGCGGACAAGCTCGCGCACCTCCTGCCTCGAGAGCCCGAGCAGCAGGGGAAAGCACAGGGCGATGCCGGCGATGGCGGCCGTGTAGAGCACGCCTGCGCAGACAAAGCGCAGGATGGAGTCGGTACCCCCCAGGCCGAGCTCAAGGGTCAGCAGGCGGCAGCCGAAGGCGCAGCCGAGCAGCACGGCGAGGCTCCAGATCTGGTGCAGGACGTTGCGCCAGAAGGTCAGCGGCACGAAACGGGAAGCCAGCCAGAGGTAGAGGTTGACCGTCAGCATCTGCACGCCCACGGTCTTGCAGGCAAGGCCGGCCGCGCCGAGGCCGAAGCCGTGGAGGGAGGCTGGCGCAAGCAGGATCCAGGCCGTCGCCAGGCCGTAGACGCACTCGAGGGCCTGCATGTTGCGCAGCACCGTCGTGCGGCCGGTGGCGTGGAAGATGGAGCTGGCAAGCTGGCCGTAGGCCTGGTGGAGAGGGTAGAGGGCCATGATCTGCACGGGCAGGATGGCGCTGGCGAACTCGCTGCCGCCGAAGATCTTGACGAGCACGGGCGCCTCGGCCAGCGTGAAGCAGGAGAAGTAGGCCGCCACCACGTAGAGCAAGGGGGCGAAGCGGTTCACGAGAGCGCCCATGGCCTGCAGGTCCTGCTTGCCCCAGGAGATGGAGAGCTCGCGCATGAGCAGGGGCGTCATGGCGGAGACGAAGAGGAAGCAGGCCATGCTCACCTTCTGGGAGAGGGCGAAGAAGCCCTGCTCCGCCGCGCCGTCGAACCACTGCAGGAGCCAGCGCTCGGCCGCCACCATGAAGAAGGCCAGAAGCGCCTGTACGAAGAGGGGGTTGGAGTAGTCGAAGAACTCCCTGGCGTAGGCGCGGCGCTGGGCTGGGGCAAGCGCCATGGAAAGGCGGCCGCCCGGCTCCCACTGGCCCCGGCCTGCCTTGACGGTCACCCACCAGAAGCCGGCGGCCGTGGCGCCGAGCATGAGGTACTGCTGGCCGAAGAGCGTCCAGACGTCCAGCCTGTCCGCGAAGAAGAGGCCGACGAGCAGGCTCACGGACAGGAGCGAGATGACGGTGCGCACCAGCTCCGACTGCACGGTGGCGCCGATGGCGTCGTTCATGGAGCGCAGCACCCTGCCCCACCAGGTGAGGAAGGCCCAGACGGCGGCCAGCGGCGCCAGCCACAGGGGCACTTCCGGCATGAGCAGCCGGCCGGCAGGCTCCCAGAGCCACACGAGGGCGCCCGCGCCCAGCGTCACGGCGAGCACGAGCAGGCTTGCGCGCATGTAGAAGGCGACCAGCCCCCGCTCCGTCTGCCGGCGGGAGAGGGCGTTGTAGAAGCAGGTGCTCGTGCCCATGTCGAGGAAGCCCGACAGCTGGGTGAAGAGGTTGGTGGCAAAGCTGTAGCAGCCGTACATCTTCGGGCCGAGGGCGCGCGGGAGAACGGCTTCCATGGCAAGGTAGACGGGCACCGAGGCGACGTTGGCCAGGAGCTTGAAGAGGTAGCGCTTCGCGAGGGTGGGGGTGGATGCCGGCATGCGGGGGAGTCGTGCTCTGCGTTTGAAAGTTCGCTTCAGTTCAGCCGCTTCGGCATGCTGGCTGTGGCCTGGGCAGCCGCTTTGGGGAGCGCAAGACTAGCCTCTTTCCCCCCTGCCCACAAGGGGCGGAGCCCTCGTCCCGCGCGCGTCGCAGGAACGCTGGAAGCACGCCTCACGCTTTTTGACGGGGCGGCGCTTTTGCCATAAAATCCTTTGCCTTTACCGCTTCCCTATCTCGAGGTTTTTTCATGAACGACAAGCAAAGCTGCCTGATGAAGCAGGGCCTGGAAAAGGCCCCGCACAGATCCCTGCTCTACGCCCTCGGCCTGACCAAGGAGGAGATCTCCCGCCCCCTCATCGGCGTCGTGAACTCCGCCAACGAAATCGTGCCCGGACACATGCATCTCGACAGGATAGCCGAGGCCGTCAAGGCCGGCATCCGCATGGCCGGCGGCACGCCCATCGAATTTCCCGCCATCGCCGTATGCGACGGCATAGCCATGAACCACGAGGGCATGCGCTTCTCCCTGCCCTCCAGGAACCACATCGCCGACAGCTGCGAGATCATGGCCCGGGCCCATGCCTTCGACGGTCTCGTCTTCATCCCCAACTGCGACAAGAGCGTGCCCGGCATGCTCATGGCCATGATGCGTCTGAACCTGCCCTCTATCCTCGTCTCCGGCGGTCCCATGCTTCCCGGCTACGCGGCCAGCGGCAAGCACGCAGACCTCATTTCCGTGTTCGAGGCCGTTGGCGGCTTCAAGGCCGGCAAGCTCACCCAGGAAGAGCTCGACATCATGGAGGAGAAGGCCTGTCCCGGCTGCGGCTCCTGCGCCGGCATGTTCACCGCCAACTCCATGAACTGCCTCGCCGAGACCATAGGCGTCGCCCTGCCCGGCAACGGCACCATCCCCGCCGTCTACGCAGCCCGCATCCGCCTGGCCAAGCACGCCGGCATGCGCGTCATGGATCTCTTGAAGAACAACATCCGCCCGCTCGACATCGTGACCCGCAAGAGCGTGGAGAACGCCATCACCGTCGACATGGCCCTCGGCTGCTCCACCAACACCGTGCTCCACCTGCCAGCCATCTTCGGCGAGGCCGGCCTCGACATCAACCTGGACATCTTCGACCAGGTCAGCCGCAAGGCTCCCAACCTCTGCCACCTCTCCCCTGCGGGCAAGCACTACATGACCGACCTCGACCAGGCCGGCGGCATACTCGCCGTCATGAGCGAGCTGGACAAGGCGGGCCTCATCCACAAGGACTGCCTCACCGTCACCGGCAAGACCGTGGGGGAGAACATCAGCGAAACCGGCGCCCATGTCCTCGACTACGAGGTCGTGCGACCCATCGACAATCCCTACCTCAAGGACGGCGGCATCTCCGTGCTGCGCGGCAACATCGCCCCCGACGGCTGCGTGGTCAAGAAGGCCGCCGTGGCGCCGGAAATGCTGTGCCGCGACGTGAAGGCCAAGGTCTTCTACGGCGAGGAGGACGCCATGAAGGCCATCCTCGACGGCAAGATCAAGCCCGGCGACGGCGTGGTCATCCTCTACGAAGGCCCCCGCGGCGGCCCCGGCATGCGCGAAATGCTCTCCCCCACCGCAGCCATCACCGGCATCGGCCTCGGCAAGGACGTGGCCCTGCTCACCGACGGCCGCTTCTCCGGCGGCACCAACGGCGCGGCCATAGGCCACATCTCGCCTGAAGCCGCCGACGGCGGCCCCATCGGCCTCGTCAGGGACGGCGATGTCATCCACATCGACATCCCGAACCGCATCCTCGAGCTCAAGGTCAGCGACGAAGAGCTCGCCAGAAGGAAGGCGGAATACAAGGCTCCCGACAGGAAGAGTCCCTACGAAATCCTGCGGCGCTATGCCTCCCAGGTGACGAGCGCCGACACGGGCGCCCGCTACAGAAAGATCTAGCTCCATCCAGCTCCATTCAGGGGGAGGAGGCCGCAGGCTCTCCTCCCCCGCCTGCTTTCCCCCCAGCAGAGCAACGCCATGGGTTTCCTCCAGTGCCTTTCCGCCGTCTGCAGCCTCGGCCTCGTCTGCCTTGCGGGCCTTGCCATCGTCAAGACGCGCCTGCTCCCCGAGTCTTTCAAGACGGCCCTGCCCAAGCTCGTCACCTACGTGGCGCTGCCACCCTACCTCTTCCATTCCATCGTCACCACGATGGACAGTTCCGAACTGGCAGGCTTCCTCGCCGGCACCTTCGTCCCCTTCGCCTCCATCTTTCTCTCCTTCGCCACGGCGTGGGCGCTGGGCAAGATGTTTCACGTAAAGCACTTCCACTCGGGCCTGTATCTGAGCAGCTTCTCCACCTCCAGCGCCATCTTCATCGGCATCCCCATCTGCGAGGCCCTATGCGGCACCGAGGGCATCCCCTACGCTCTGCTCTACTACTTCGCCAACGCCACCTTCTTCTGGACCATCGGCAGCTACCTCATCATCCGCGACGGCAGCACCAAGGCAGAGCGCATCACGGTCCGGAAGTTCTTCCGGAACCTCCTCTCCCCGCCCTTCCTCGGCTTCTTCGCAGGCCTCCTCTTCGCCCTCTTCGGCTGGCGCCTGCCCGAGTTCTGCATGCGGGCCCTGCACACCGTGGGCCAGCTCACGACGCCGCTCTCCCTCATCTTCATCGGCATCTCGCTCGCCGACATGCGCCTCACCAGAGAGTGCCTCTCCAGGGATCTGCTCCTGGCCTCGGCGGGCAGGCTCGTCATATCCCCCCTCATCATGGCAGCCGTCGTTGCCCTCTGCGGCGTCAAGGGCGTCATGGGAACCATCTTCATCCTGCAGTCGGCGCTGCCGGCCGTCATGCAGGCCGCCATACTCAGCGCCAACTACAAGACCGACCCCGAGTTCGGCACCCTCATCGTCAGCCTGACAACCCTGCTCTCCATCCTGACTGTCCCGCTCGTCATGTCCCTGGTATAGGCCCCGAGGCGGGGGCTGGCCTCCTGCCGCGGGGACGCCCTGCCGGCGGCAAAAGCAAAGCGCGCCGCGAAAGCCCATCCGGACCTGCGCGGCGCGCGTGAAGTCGGCCTGTCTGCCAGCCTACTTGGCGTGCTCGTTCAAGACGTCGAGCATCTTGCGGCTGGGGCTGATGGTGCAGGCGTCGATAAACTCCTGCAGGTCGGCGTCCGTGTTCAGCACGCTCTTCGCCGTGTTCCTGAACTTGCGGTTGTAGCCGTCGAGCCAGATGATGAAGCCGCTGGCATCGTCGGGATTGAGCGCGTAGTCGCGGCAGGTGGAGGTCTGGGCGTTCCAGTGGCCTTCGGGCACTGGGCCGGTCTTGCGCGCCTCGCGCCACGGGTTGATCACGGGCACGTCGGGGCGCTTCTGGCACCACATGAAGGTCTGCTGCATCATGACCTGCACGGTGTCGGGGGAAGCTACGTCCATCTTCAGCTCGGCGGCCACGTAGCCGTCGATCTGCAGCGCCTGGAAGAGCGGGGGCTCGCCCTTCATGATGCCGGGCTCGGAGACCAGCTCTGCGCAGACGTAGGTCGCGGGATCGATCTTGTCGTTGTCGGCGCAGGCCAAGCCAGGGCAGGCCAGCGCCAGCAGGCAGGCAAGAAGCAATTTTCTCACTGTTGTCCTCCTTGCGGGGGGCGCCCAAAGCAGCGCCCCGGGGAGCTGCTAGGCCTCGAAGCGGCTGGCCTCGTTGATGAGGACGGAGTCGAGCGGCACGTCGTCGTAGGGCGGACGGCTGCCGGTCTTGGTCTTGCCGATCTTGTCGACGACGTCCATGCCGTCCACGACCTTGCCGAACACGCAGTAGCCCCAGCCCTGCATGGTGGGGGCGGTGTGGTTCAGGAAGTCGTTGTCCACCAGGTTGATGAAGAACTGGGCTGTGGCGCTGTGGGGATCCATGGTGCGGGCCATGGCGATGGTGCCGCGGTCGTTCTTGAGGCCGTTGTCGGCTTCGTTCTTGACAGGGGCGCTGGTGGGCTTCTCCTCCATTTTCATGGTGAGGCCGCCGCCCTGAATCATGAAGCCCTTGATGACGCGGTGGAAGATGGTGTTTTTGTAGAAGCCCTCGTCGACATACTTGAGGAAGTTGGCCACCGTCTCGGGAGCCTTGTCGGGATAGAGCTCGATGAGGATTTCGCCTTCGGTGGTGTCGAGCAGGACGTTCGGATTCTCGGCCATGGGATGTCTCCTTGGAAGTCTCCGGCGCTCCCAGGGGACGCACCGGGCGTTGATTTTCGGTGGAGCCGTTGTACGTTAACTGAAAACCATTGACAACACAGGCACTCGGCATACCGTGAAGCGGCGATTCAACACTCAAGCCTCCGGATCCGCAATGGACAATGCCTCCCCCCTTTCGCGCAGGGAAGCCCTCGCACAGGCCCAGGAAGCCCTGCTTGCCTGGTTTGACGCCCACATGCGCCCCCTGCCCTGGCGCAGGGACTACGATCCCTACCGCGTCTGGATATCGGAGATCATGCTCCAGCAGACCCAGATGGAGCGCGGGGTGCAGTACTTCGAGCGCTGGATGGCGGCCTTCCCCACCCTGGAGGCGCTGGCAGGGGCGTCGGAGGAAGAGGTGCTCAAGCTCTGGGAGGGCCTTGGCTACTACGCGCGGGCCCGCAACCTGATCAAGGCCGCCCGCGCCGTCGTCCAGGAGCGCGGGGGCGTCTTTCCCGCCAGCTTCGAGGAGCTGCGCTCCCTTCCCGGCATCGGCCCCTACACGGCGGCGGCCGTGGCCAGCATCGCCTTCCAGGAGGACGTCCCCTGCATCGACGCCAACGTCGAGCGCATCCTTGCCCGGCTGCTGGACATTGACACGCCGGTCAAGGAAAAGGGCGCCCAGGCCGCCATAGCCGAGTCGGCGCGCCTCCTCCTGCCCAAGGGCAGGGCCAGAGCGCACAACCAGGCCATGATGGAGCTCGGCGCCCTTGTCTGCGCCAAGCGTCCGGACTGCCCCCGCTGCCCGCTCTCGCCCTGGTGCCTTGCCCGCAAGCGGGACACGGCTGAGCACCGGCCCGTCAAGAAGCGGGGCGCGGCGCCCGTCGAGCTGATCCTTGCCTCGGGCGTGCTCCTGCACGAGGAGCGCTGCTTCATTCAGAAGCGCGAGGAGGACGACGTCTGGGGCGGGCTCTGGGAATTCCCCGGCGGCTGCGCCGAGAAGGGCGAAGCGCCGGAACGGGCTGTCGTGCGCGAATACCGGGAGGAGACGGGCTTTGCCGTCAGGGTGCTCGGCAAGTACGGGGTGCTCAAGTCCACCTACACCAACCACCATATCACCCTGCACTTCTACGCCCTGGCCTTTGCCGGGAAGAGGCCGGGACCCGCGCCCGACGCGCCGGCCCTGACGGCGGCCTCAGAATGCCGCTGGGTCCCCGTGGCCGGCCTTGCCGGCTTCGCCATGCCCTCGCTCTACAGGAAGGCTGCCGACGCCCTGGCCAGCGGCCAGTGGGGCATGCTCGGCCTCCTTTTTCCCAAGGACTGACGCCGCACCCTGCCAAAAAACGGGATGCTGCGGCAAAAAGGCATGAAATTGCTTGACATTCCGGTTGCTTCCCTTTAAGAGACTGCCGTCAGCGCGGCTCGCAAGAGCCGCAACATCCATTTGAGAACATCGAAGTTCACGAAAGGGTGGCCTGAAGAGGCCCCCTTTTTTTTGGCCCGTGCGGCCGGAGAGGAAAGGTAGGGACTTGTCAGCAAACGCATTGAAAGACGCCGTTCTGGCGCTTGCCGAACCCGCCGTCGAAGCGGAGGGGCTCGCCGTCTGGGGGCTGGAGATTCTGGAGTCGGGACGCATGGCGATCCGGCTCTTCGTCGACATGCCTGAGCCGGCCGGACAGAACGACGGACAGGAAGGCGACAGTGACCTGGCGCTGGACGAGGCCGGAGACGGTGCCCTGGCGCAGATTTCGGCAACCGTTGACCAGTGCGAGCGCATCTCGCGCCAGCTCGCCCTCGCCCTCGACATGGAGGACCTCGTCGACCGGGCCTACACGCTGGAAGTCTCGTCGCCCGGCTTCAACCGCATCTTCTTCTCTCTGGACCAGATGCGCCCCTACGTGGGCGACATGGTCGAGGCGCGCATGCACGAGGCCTGGGCTCCCGAAGGCCAGACGCCCCGCCGCGTCTGGAAGGGCGTCCTCGAAGCGGTGGACGGGGAGAGCTTCACGCTTGCTCCGGCCCGGGTAGACGGCGAGGGCCAGATAGTCCGAGAGGATGCGCCCGCGGCCGCCATTCCCTTCGGCAAGGTCCGCAGGGCCAGCCGCATCCATATTTTCATTCGGCCGCAGAAGCCAGGCAAGGGCGCCAAGCCCGGCAAAGCCAGGAAATCGCCGGCCAAAGAGGTGAGATAGCGCCATGAATCTTGATCTGAAAAAGGCCATTGACACCATCTGCAAGGACAAGGGCCTGGACCGCAGCATGCTCATTGAAACGCTGGAGGAGGCCGTCCGGACCTCGGTGCTCCGTCGCTACGGCGAGGACATCGACGTCGAGGTCACCTACAACGAGGACTCCGGGGACATCGAGGTCTACCAGTTCAAGATCGTCGTTCCCGACGGCGAGCTGGAGAACGACGACACCCAGATCGAGTACGGCGAGGCCTGCACGCACGATCCCTCGGTCCAGGTCGACGACGAGATGGGCTTCCGCGTGAAGGTCGAGGACCTCGGCCGCATCGCGGCCCAGTCCGCCAAGCAGGTCATCATCCAGCGCATGCGCGACGCCGAGCAGAAGCTCATCTACGACGACTTCAAGGAGCGCATCGGCGAGATCGTCTCCGGCACCGTGCAGCGTCGCGACAAGGGCGGCTGGGTGGTCAACCTCGGCCGCACCGAGGCCCTGCTCGAACGCGGGGAGCAGATCCCCAAGGAGCACTACAAGCGCGGCGACCAGCTCCAGGCCATCATCATCGACGTGCACAAGGAAGGCCGCGGCCCCCAGGTCATCATCTCCCGCGCCCACCGCGACTTCATGGCCGCCCTCTTCCGTCGCGAAGTGCCCGAGGTGGACGACGGCATCATCCAGATCATGGGCGTGGCCCGCGATCCCGGCTCCCGCGCGAAGGTGGCCGTGCTTTCCCGCGAGCGCGACGTGGATCCGGTGGGCGCCTGCGTGGGCGTGCGCGGCTCGCGCATCCAGAACATCGTCCAGGAGCTGCACGGCGAGCGCATCGACATCGTCGTGTGGAGCTCCGACATTGCCACCTACGCGCGCAACGCGCTGGCCCCGGCGCTGGTCACCCGCATCGTCGTCGACGAGCCGAACAACCTCCTCGAGGTCATCGTGCCCGACGACCAGCTCACCAACGCCATCGGTCGCAAGGGGCAGAACGTCAAGCTAGCGGCCCGCCTGCTCGGCTGGAAGGTGGACATCTTCACCGAGAGCAAATACGCGGGCGGCGGCGCCCTCGGACATGGCCTCCAGCAAGTGGCCAGCGTTGCCGAAATCTCCATAGAGGCGCTCGTCAACGCCGGCTACACCACGCTGGACAAGCTCCGCTCGACCAGCGACGCCGAGATTGGCTCGACGCTCGGCATCAGCGACGGGCGCATCGCCGAGCTGCGCCAGGCCATCAACTTCCTGGCTCCGGTGGTCGAGAAGGCTCCCGACCCCGCCGACGTCGACGTGCTCCGCTCCGCGCGCGACGCTGGAGACGGCGAAGCGCAGGAAGGGCTCCATCAGGCAGGGCTCCATGGCGAAGAAGGAAGGGACTAGCCAGTTTGAAGGGCCCGTCCGCATGTGCGTCGTCTGCCGCCAGCGCCGTCCCAAGCGGGAACTCATGCGCTACGTGCGGACTGGGGACGGCGCCCTCGCTTACGATGCAGAACAGACCAGCCAAGGCAGGGGCTGGTACGTGTGCCGGCAAGAGGCTTGTCAGAAGAAATTTCTCAAATTCAGATTGTCGCCGCGGCACATGGGGGGAAAACAATGAGTGAAAAGAAAATCAAGATCAAAGAGCTTGCGTGTGAGCTGAAGGTGAGCAATCCCGACATGCTCAAGGCCGCCTTGGACGAAGGCATTTCGGCGCGCAACTCCGCGGCGTCCGTGACGCCCGAGGAGGCCGACCGCCTCCGCAAGCATTTCGACAAGCTCCGCAGCGGCGACAAGAGCAAGGAAGTCATCGTCCGCCGCCGTACCGGCCCCCGTCCGCCCCGCGGCGAAAGGGGCCAGGGCTCCCGCGCCGGCGCCCAGGGCCGATCTGCTGAGGCCCCTGAGGCCAGTCCGGCAGAGCTCTCCGCCGAGCAGTCCACAGCTCAGCCCGCAGTTCAGGAGGCTTCGGCCGCGCCCGAAAAGGCTCCTGTCCAGGAGGCCGCCCCGCAGGCCGAAGCCGTGCAGGCGCCCCAGTCCGCTCCGGCGGCCGAGGTCCAGAGCGGCCAGGACGGCCAGGACGGCGCCCGCGAGGGGCTGGAACCGAGCCGAGAGGGCCCGCGCGGGCGGGCCCGCGACGAGGCCGAAGCGCCCCGCGTGCGGATCATCTCCCGTCCGGCCGCGCCCGCGGCCCCGGCCCAGCCGGTCAGGCGC
>JAEEGF011302897.1_pt1 | contig 145968 bp, 118 predicted proteins | sample 9134171 | NCBI WGS metagenome assembly JAEEGF01 (sample SAMN16246542, study PRJNA631951) | gut metagenome | biome: gut microbiome; feature: rumen; material: AP-attached | host: Bos | place: Iran: Karaj | collected 2018-10 | reverse complement strand
TATGCACCATCCAGTCGGTAGCCTTAGCGCGGTCGATGAGGGTGTTGAGTGCCCAAGTGGCTGTCCACATGATGTTTGAACGAGCCTCGTAGTCCTCTGGGTTGACATTCGCCTTGCGAGAGCTGACGATGAGTGAGCGCATCAGACCTTCGGCAATGTAGTCGCTGGTGTTGTCGTCGGTGCCAGAGAGATACTGCTCCAGGATGTGGCTCATGATGTCGTAGATACCAGCCACCATCTGATACTTGGGAACGGTGAAGGTGAAGCGAGGGTTGAGGATGGAGAAATCTGGGTTGCGGAAGTTATAGAACAATTTGCGGTTCTCCGTGTGACTGGAGATGACCGAACAGCTGTCCATCTCAGAGCCTGTGCCAGCCATTGTCAGCACACAACCCACAGGAATCCAACGGCAGGTCATCGGTTGCCAGTTCTTGAAATAATACTCCCAAGGGTCACCATCGTACCAAGCACTACCGGCTACGGCCTTGCAGTAGTCAACGGTAGAGCCACCGCCCACGCCAAGGATGAAATCCACATTCTCCTGGCGAGCCTTGTGGGCTCCCTCTAATACCTTCTCTATAGTAGGATTGGGCATCACACCGGCTATCTCTACCACCTCGCAGCCAGCCTTCTTCAGCTCAGCCATTACCTGGTCGTAGATGCCGTTGCGCTTAATGCTGCCGCCACCATAGCAGAGCATTACCTTCTTGCCATAATTTTTCAGTTCTTCACTCAGTTTGCTCAAAGAATCCTCACCAAAGTGCAACTTCGTGGGATTGTGGAATGTAAAATTGCCTAACATAATAGTTTCGTTTAAAGTTAAAGTTTCACGATGCAAAAGTACGTGCATCATTTTATATCGGTGTTACACAAATTGGCTGATTATATACCAATTTCGCAGAAAGTGCCAAAATAACTTAAATTATATACCACTATTAGATTCTTTTGTGTATATTTGCAAGTACAATGAGAAAGATTCTGAAAGTTGACAATCCCAACGACTATGCTCGTTTTGTGGATGCACCCGTGTTGCATCCGCTGGTCAGCATCATCCATTATGATGAACTGGCGCCCTTCCGTCATAGCCTGAACAACTATGGCGTTTATGGGTTGTTCATCCAACGACAGTTCCCCTTCAATCTTTCATACGGCATGCGGAAATTGCAGGTGAGCGATGGTTCTATCATCGCTGTTGAACCAGGACAGATAGGTGGATTGGAGGACAACGGAGAACGTATTTCACTATGTGGTTGGGTGCTGCTGTGGTCGCCCGAATTGTTGAATGGCAGCGAGTTGGAACGCCAGATAGACCGCTACCAGTTCTTCTCGTATTTCTTCGACGGTTCGCTGCGTATGGAACCCGACGAATGGCTCTGTATCACGCAACTGGTGGCTCAGATGCGACAAGAGTTGCAGACGCACGAGGACTCGCCGTCTTTAAGGAAAGTACTGCTAGCTTATCTGCGCCTGATACTGGAATACTGCAACCGCATCTACCAGCGCCAGTTGTCTGAGGAGGATAGGGGAGAGACCGACTTGCTGAAACGTTTTCACAACCTGCTGCAAACCTATTTCCGCGAGAACCGCCAACTGTCGCAAGGCTTGCCCACCGTTGCGTGGTGTGCCTCGGAGCTGGCCTACTCACCCCGTTACTTTGGCGATTTGATTCATAAGGCCACGGGCGGTACTGCCATCGGTTACATACATAATTATATAATTAATCAGGCGAAAAGTCTGCTGATGCAAGGTCATAACATCAGCGAGACTTCCCGCCTGTTGGGTTTCGATTTTCCCCATCATTTCACCCGTCTGTTCAAACGCATCACAGGTATCGTCCCCAGCGAGTTTATCGGGAAGAGCGAAAGGTGAAGGATAAAAGTGACTTTATATTTATTAAACTTCCGAAACTTAAGTCATATATAAGATAGAGGCTTTAGGTTTGAATTCCGATAGAGGTGTTAGTTGTAATCAAATTGTAATGGTTATAATTGTTCCGATTGACTTGCTTTTCCATATCTTTGCAACACATTTTGTAAAAGGATAAAAATATGACGATTGAAATAATTCTAAGGATGCTTGGCTCGCTGGCATTGCTCATCTATGGCATGAAGACCATGAGTGACTCTTTGCAGAAGATGGCAGGACCAAGCTTGCGGCATATATTGGGGCGTATGACAAGTAACCGGCTGAGCGGCATGCTGACTGGAACACTCGTTACTTGCGCCGTCCAGTCTTCTTCAGCTACGACAGTCATGACCGTCTCGTTTGTTTCAGCAGGCTTGCTTACGTTGGGACAGGCTATTTCCGTCATCATGGGTGCCAACATTGGCACTACACTTACGGCATGGATCATGTCGCTGGGCTACAATCTTGACCTGACCGCTGTTGTGTTTCCCGCCTTCGTGATAGGCATGGTGCTCATCTACAAAAAGCGTCATCGTGTGGCAGGCGAGTTTCTTTTTGGGCTGGCATTCCTCTTCTGGTCTTTGGTGATGCTGAGCAGTGTTGGGCGCGACATGGATTTAGCTCATAATGCTAAAGTGATGAGTTTCTTCGCTTCGTTTGATACGGACAGTTATCTCACTATCCTGACGTTTTTAGCTGCAGGAACGGTCATCACTTGTGTGGTGCAGTCCTCTGCAGCGGTAATGGCCATCACCATCTTGCTCTGCTCCACAGGTGTGTTGCCTATCTATATGGGCATAGCCCTGGTGATGGGCGAGAATATAGGCACAACGGCTACAGCGAACCTTGCAGCTCTGGGTGCAGGTACAGAGGCTCGCAGGGCAGCACTGGCTCACTTGCTGTTTAATGTGTTTGGCGTCATCTGGGTGCTCATGGTGTTTTATCCCTTTGTTGACTTGGTGTGCAATCTTGTGGGTTACTCCCCATCTGTTCACGGGCAATCAGCCCGCATACCGATTGTGCTTTCTATTTTTCACACCTGTTTCAACGTTCTTAACACAGCTCTGCTCATCGGGTTGATTCCACAAATGGAAAGAATTGTATGTCGGTTGTTGCCCGAAAACGTTGCAGAATCCAAGTTGCCTACCACTCTCCACTTCATCAGCAGTGGCGTGATGCAAACGCCAGAGATTGCAGTACTGCAGGCACAGAAGGAAATTGTGCATTTTGCCGAGCGTATGCACCGTATGTTCGGAATAGTGTGTGCGCTCATTGACGAGCGGAATAAGAATGAGTTCGAAAGCAGGTGTGCACGCATTGAGCGTTATGAAACCATTGCAGACAATATGGAGATAGAGATTGCAAACTACCTGGAACAGGTGGGCAATGAGCACCTTTCGGACGAAACAAAAGAGAAGACTCGTGTGATGCTTCGTCAGATTGGCGAATTGGAGTCCATAGGCGATGCCTGTTACAAGATAGCGCGGACTCTTAGCCATCTGCGCGAGAATAAGGAGACTTTCACTGATGGGCAATACGCCGGTATTCATGAAATGCTGCGGCTGGTGAATGAGGCGATGGTGCAGATGATTGTCGTAGTGAGTGGTCGTCGCAATGACCTGTCATTGGCAGATTCACTTTCTATTGAAAGCGACATCAACGCTCTTCGCAATCAGCTTCGGAGCCAGACTGTCACAGAAGTCAACGCTCGTATGTATTCCTATGCCATTGGCACGCTCTATAACGATGTTGTGGCCAGCTGCGAGAAAATTGGTGACTACATCATGAATGTTGTAGAAGCTCGTCTAGGCAAACACTTGCTTAGCTATCATGGTTTGCAACTGAATCTGGACAAGAAAACTGCGACAATTGACGCTGTTGATGTGAATCTTACCCGTACTGAATTTATGTTGCTCCATCTACTCTTGGCCAATCGCGGGAAGGTGCTTTCCCGCCAGCAACTACTGGATGGAGTGTGGTCGGGAGTAGTGGTGACCGACAGTACTGTCAATGTCAACATCACTCGTCTACGCAAAAAGCTGGGTAAATACTCCCAGAGCATCGTCAGCCGCGCTGGCTTTGGATACATGTTTGAGGAGTAGATGTGCGGTGATGTAATGAATTATTGCTAAAAGGAGGTGTGCCTGTACCCTCAAACCGATGTGCTCCACATCGGTTAGACGACATCGTCGACATCGTCAGACCGACATCGACGATGTCGGACTTTAAGTGTCAGTGGTTCCTGTTCCTTGTCACCGCCTCCCCAAGCAATGACTCTCGCCAATCAAAAGCAACTGCCTTTGCTCGTAACAAATATGTCTGCGAAATCTCTGACAACATTTTCTTTGTTGGAGTAACACAGAATAGTAGCCTATTCCTATTAACAGAAGAGTTCAAGACGAAGGTCAATTGCACACTATTAAAATAACAACTTATGTGGATAATAGTCGCTGTAACCTTTGTGTTGTTCCCCCTATCTCAACAACTTGTTCCGATAGGGGGAACAACTCATTGAGATAGTCTCTATACCCCCTAAGAGATAATCTCAATGAGCCGTGGAGATAGTCTGAATGACTCATGGAGACTATCTGAATGAGGCAAAGGTGAGTATACCTAATTTCAAAATATAATCGGCTAACCTTTTGATGGACTCAATATTTTTTTGTATCTTCGCAGGAAATACAGTAAAAAATGTTTCTTTTGCGGGAACAAAACAAAAGGTTCTGCGTCTATAGAGTAGAACATGACAGATTCGAATTAAGAATTAAGAGAGAGTAATTAAGAATGGAAAGAGAAGAGTTCTGCACGTTGGCCCGCCAGTTGAGGGCGGGCATCATGACACTAAGTCGGCGATTCCTGAAGGATGAGGCCGAGGCAGAAGACAATGTGCAGGACACACTGCTCAGGCTGTGGACCATCAGAGAGAAACTGGACGAGGTTCATTCCGTTCAGGCTCTTTCCTACGCCATCTGCAAGAATCTGTGTGTATCGAAACTCCGCCAGAGAAGGATTATCCCTATGGAACTGAACGAGGAGATCAAGGTTATCAGCGCACATGATTCGCAATGGATGCTGGAAGAAAAAGAGAATGCCCAATGGCTGGAGGATCGCATAGCAGAACTGCCCTCATCGCAGATGCAGATTCTGAGGATGAGCCAGCAGGACGGCTTGGAGAACAGCGAGATAGCGGAAGTGCTGGGCATCACGGAGACCACCGTTAGAACGGCTCTCTGCAAAGCAAGAAAAAGTCTCTTGGAGAAACTGAAGAAACGTTAACGTCAACGTCAACGTCAACAAAATGGAAATGAACAAGGAAAAAAAGTTATCGTTAACGTTATCGTTAAAAAAATGTTTAATGATATGAAACAGGTGACATCAGAAAACGTACAAGAATACCTCGCCCGTTACATGGAGGGAGAGAATACTCAGGAGGAGCTGCGACTGCTGAAGGAATACTTTGGCAACACCAAAGATCTGCCGGCCGACCTACGCCCCTATGCCCAGATGTTTGTCGTGCTGGAAGAGAAACCGCAGACACCCAGCGTGGAGGCCTTGGACCGTTTTGCTCAGGGGCAGGTTCCTGCACGCAAGAGGCGTCTTCCTCTGTGGCCAGTGTGGGCAGCCGCCTGCGTGGCAGCCTTTGCTGTTATCTTTCTGACTCCTCCCAAGGGAGAGGAGAACATGGCCATAGCCTACGTGGACGGCAAGATGCTCAGAAACGAGGAGCAGGCCATGCAGATGGGGCAGGAGGCCCTGCAGGAGATCTTCAGTAATGGAGACGGAGAACAGCAACTCACAGATTTATTCAACACAAAATGAACGGAACAATGATTATGAGAACAATAACAACAATATTAGTGATGCTGTGCGTAAGCCTGTGTTCCTTTGCACAGAAGGGACTCTGCATCAACGATGTCTTCGATGGTAAGGTGGTCCTGAAAAACCAAATGCAGGAGAGCCTCATCAAGGGCGACAACCTGGCTTCCTATAAGCTGAAGGTATTGCATACGGCCAAATTCACCACTCATAGCATCAATCGCGAGGAAGTGGAAAAGCTTTTCAATGAGGATATGAAGAGCCGCATCTCTGAGGATGATGAGAATATGGAGATGGAGAGTCGCAACGGTCATCTCTACTATGCCATCGTGCAGCTAACGGACAGCGAGAAGGGTGCACACCGCTTCATCTGTTACCAGTGCAGGGATGTGAAGCCGGGACGTTACGACATTACCTTGGTGTATATGGAGGGCAGTGCCTCGCTGGCTGACCTGAGAAAGACATTCAAGAAGAAATAGGTTATAGATTAAAGGTTAAAAGGTTAAAAAGTTAAAGATATGAAAAGTATGAAAGAGATTATCGCAGTCATTTTATTGGCAACATTAGGAGTATCAACTGTAGTAGCTGACGACGACAAGCCAGGTGGATGGGACTTTGAACTGCCAGGACTGAAAGTGAGTAAGACTGCCACCAGCTCTAAGGCAAGGGTAAAGGGCTCCCTTAGTTCTACCTTCTCGTTCGGATTTATTGGCGGTGTCAGCCAGGATCCTGGAGTGGGCATAAATATGGGCCAGTCGTTCGAGATTGAATGGGGCGATGTTATCAGCGGTAAGGTACGTGTGGGCAGTAAGGACTTCTTGCGCCTGGGAATGGGATTTGACTGGCGTAACTATAGAATGACAGACAGAATGTTCGTAAAGGAATTGGATGGCAAGATAACCTCGCAGGAGTATCCCGCAGGCACGGAACCTAAGTTCAGCCGCATTCATACCTTCAGCCTGTCCTTCCCCCTGAAGTACTACCATTACTTCAACAAGAAGATGTACTTTGCTGTCGGTCCGGAACTGTACATCACCCCTTGGGCTTCGCTTAAGACCAAATATTACGAGAATGGTGAAGAGCAGAAGATTACTGCCGGCAACATACACGAGAACACCGTATCTCTGGGCGTAGGTGCCGAGGTAAACATTCACCACATAGGTATCTACTATAAGTACAATCCTTTTAATGTCCTGAGCAGCAGTTTCGGCCCTGGGTTCGCCAGCATGACAACGGGTATTAAGATTGCTTTCTAAGCAACACTTCTTGCTTATACATAAAAATCTCCCCAGTTAGATAATATCTTGTTTCTAGCTGGGGAGATTTTTTTTTGTTAGTTAAACAGTTCTTAGTTGTGAACCAAGGTGCCTATTTCCTCGCCATCGAGCACTTTCTTCAGATTACCTACGATATCCATATTGAAGACGTAGATGGGTAGGTTGTTCTGCATACACATGGCGGTGGCGGTGATATCCATAACCTTCAGGTTGCGGGCAATAACATCGGCATAGGTGATGTCGTGGAATTTGGTAGCTGTGGGATCCTTCTCGGGGTCGGCAGTATAGATGCCATCTACACGGGTACCCTTAAGCATTACGTCGGCCTCAATCTCTATACCACGCAGGGAAGAACCTGTGTCGGTAGTGAAGTAGGGATTGCCTGTTCCGGCACTCATAATCACCACCTCGCCTTGCTCCATAGCCTCGATAGCCTTCCATTTGTTGTAGAACTCTCCAATGGGTTCCATACGGATGGCAGTAAGCACACGGTTCTTCTGACCGATAGCACCCAAGGCGCTACTCAGGGCCAGCGAGTTAATAACGGTGGCGCACATACCCATCTGGTCGCCCTTCACACGGTCGAAACCCTTGCCGGCTCCTGTCAGTCCGCGGAAGATGTTACCGCCACCTATTACAATACCAATTTGCACCCCCATCTGGGCTGCTTCCTTAATCTGCTGTGCATACTCGTTCAGACGCTTCACGTCGATGCCGTAGCCTTGTTCGCCCATCAGACTCTCGCCTGACAGCTTCAGTAGAATTCTTTTAAATCTTGCCATATTTATTTGTTTTAGAAGTTATCGTTTCACTTGGCCGCTTTCGTTATACCGTTATTTCGTTATATCGTTATTACGATGTTATTTTGCGGCCTAATTAAATTACAAATTGTACTTCCTTAAAATCGTATCGCCTTTGCTCGCCGTTCCGGCATTCCAGCACCAGGTGACCTGTGGGCTCCACATCTATAATCTGTGCCTGGAAGGTGCCTGTGGCATCAGCATAGGTATGCATGGCGTTCCTGCGATAGAGATGCTGCATATACAGGTTGTGCAGCTCAGTAAACTGCTCACGCTCCATCATGCCGTAATAATAGTTGAACTGATGCAGGATGCATTCCAATACCTGTTCGCGATCAGTCTCTTTGCCCAATATCTGTGCCAGGGAGATGGGGTTGGGGGCATCGCTGAGGAAGCGTGTCTGGTTGACGTCCACGCCCACGCCAATGATGGAGCGGCGAACCCACTTTCCTCGCAGGTCATTCTCTATGAGCATGCCCACTATTTTCTTGTCGCCATGATAGACATCGTTGGGCCACTTGATTGAGAATTGAGAATTGAGAATTGAGAATTGAGAATTATTTGTTCCCGTTCCCGTTATCGTTATCGTTGAACACAGGGCATCGCGAATGGCCAGGGCTGTGACTTCCGAGAGGGCAAACATCTGGTTGGCCTGCAATCGCTGGGGATAGGCGATGAGGCTGAAGAGCAGGTTCTGACTGCGCTCAGATTCCCACGTGTTGGTGCCTGCCCCACGTCCAGCCGTCTGGAACTCGGCAGTAACCAAGGTTAACTCGTGACTCTCGTCCTCGGGCATTTCCTTGGCATACCTGTTGGTGGAAATTGTTTCGTCTAAAGCTATTCTCTTCATCTTATCTGTACCAAACGGGCGAACGGAAGGCATCCTCTATGTGGTTGATGACCTCTCCGCTGCTGAGAATGGAGATGATATCGAAACGGACAGGCAGGTCAATCCGGTTATAGCGGATATAGGCATCTGCTGCCAAGACGGTGTTTCTGATTTTTGAGGGTGTAACGGCATCCTCAGGATTACCGTACTTAGCGCTTTTGCGAGCCTTAACCTCTATCACCACCAGTGTGCCGTCTTTCTCGGCTACGATATCCAGTTCCTTGCGGCCGCTTTTCCAATTACGGTCCAGAATGAGGTAGCCCTCTTTGATAAGGTAGTTGACGGCCTTGTCCTCGCCTTCTAAGCCAAATTCGTTATGTGCAGCCATTTTAACTCTCGATATTAAGTGCAAAATTAGAGAAAAATTGTAATTTTGCATGCAAAAGCTAAGGAAATTCTTTATGGCAGACGATAATTTCTATATGAAACAGGCACTTCAGGAAGCCAAATGTGCCTTCGAGGAAGACGAGATACCTGTGGGAGCCGTCATTGTATGCGCCGACCGCATCATAGCCCGTGCCCATAACCTGACGGAGCGGCTCTCGGATGTTACGGCCCATGCTGAGATGCAGGCCATTACGGCTGCATCGGAATACCTGGGTGGCAAGTACCTGAACGACTGCACCTTATACGTGACTGTGGAGCCCTGCATTATGTGTGCAGGCGCCCTTGGCTGGTCGCAGATAGGCAAGGTGGTGTATGGCGCCAGCGACGAGAAGCGGGGCTTCCAGCGTTTTGCTCCTCAGGCCCTTCACCCCAAGACACAACTGGTAGCGGGCGTGATGGAAGAGGAATGCGCTGCGCTGATGAAAGAGTTCTTTCAGAGAAAGAGATAGGCTTTAGACTCTAGACTCTAGACTTTAGCTAACTTCCCAACTCAAGAACTCATTAACTTATAAATAATGTAAAAATGGATGGCATTACGAATAAAATGCCTAACTTTGTGCACTATAACTTAAAAACAATAACTAATAAATCATAATGACTATGGCAACTTCAATTAAAGAATTGGATCCCCAGATTATCTGGAAGAACTTTTATCTGCTTACCCAGGTACCACGTCCCAGCGGACACTTAGAGAAGATTCAGCAGTTCCTGCTCGACTGGTCAAAGGAGCATGGCATCGAGGCTTTCAAGGATAATGCCGGCAATATCGTTATGCGTAAGCCTGCCACTCCTGGTATGGAAGGCCATAAGACGGCAGTCCTGCAGGCACACATGGATATGGTTCCCCAGAAGACAGACGAGAGTACCCATAACTTTGAGACTGATCCCATAGAGACCTACATAGACGGCGAATGGGTAAAGGCTAAAGGTACCACACTGGGTTCTGACGATGGTATGGGCGTAGCTGCCATCATGGCCGTTATGGAGAGCACAGATCTGGTGCATGGTCCTTTGGAGGCACTAATTACTGCTGACGAGGAGAGCACCATGTATGGTGTTAACAACCTGAAGGCAGAAACCCTGAAGGGTGACATCCTGCTGAACATCGATAATGAGACAATGGGTGAGTTCGTCATCGGTTCTGCCGGTGGTGTGAACATCTCTGCTACCATGCAGTACAAGGAGGTAGCTCCTGAAGAGGGTGACATAGCTGTTAAGGTGATGCTGAAGAACCTGCGTGGCGGTCACAGCGGTCTTGAGATTAATGAGGGCCGTGCCAATGCCAATAAGCTGATGGCTCGTTTCGTTCGTCAGGCTATTGCCGATGATGAGGCTCGTCTCTGCACCTGGAATGGCGGTAACATGCGTAATGCCATCCCACGTACCGCTACCGTAGTGTTGAGTCTTCCCAAAGAGAATCTGGACGACCTGAAGGATCTGGCCCAGTATTGCGAGAAGACCTTCCAAGATGAATACCGTGGTGTGGAAGAGGGTATCTCCCTGACTGTTGAGGATACAGCATTGCCAGAAGGACAGGTGCCTGTGGAGATTCAGGACAATCTGGTAGATGCTATCATGGCTTGCCACAATGGCGTGCTGCGCAATATCCCCAGCATCCCATCGGTAGTAGAGACCAGTAGCAACCTGGGTATCATCAACATTGGTGCAGGCGAGGCTAACATACTGATTCTGGGCCGTTCCAGCAACGAGACCATGATGGAGTACCTCCAGGAGATGCAGGAATGCTGCTTCTCTATGGCAGGCATGAAGGTTGAGTACAGCGGTCAGTATGGTGCTTGGCAGCCCAACTTCGACAGCCCCATCGTAGCAACTATGGTGAAGGTGTATAAGGATATCTTCAACGAGGATGCAAACGTTCAGGTTTGTCATGCAGGTCTGGAGTGCAGCATCATAGGCGGTGTATATCCCAAGATGGATCTCGTAAGCTTCGGTCCTACCCTGCGTAGCCCCCATACACCCGATGAGCGTTGCAATATCCCCAGCGTGGCTAAGTTCTGGGAGTTCCTGAAAGCCTTGCTGAAGGCAATTTAAGTGAAGAATGAAGAGTGAAGAATGAAGAATTGCCCCCTAACCCCCTTAGGGGGAATCAGTAAAAAATGAATTTAGATAATTTCTATAAGGCGAGATATGTGCTGAGCCAGGTCATCCGACGTACCGACCTGGTGCAGGCTCCTCGCTTGAATCCTGCTGCCGACATCTATCTGAAGCCAGAGAACCTGCAGGTGACGGGTTCCTTTAAGGTGCGTGGCGCCTGCTATAAGATTTCGCAGCTGACAGACGAGGAGAAGGCACGTGGTGTTATTGCCTGCTCGGCTGGTAACCATGCACAGGGTGTGGCCCTTGGTGCCAGCTTCAATAAGATAAAGAGTCTGATCTGTCTGCCCGACGGTGCTCCCATCAGCAAGGTGGAGGCAACACGTCGGTATGGTGCCGATATCTGTCTGGTGCCAGGTGTTTATGACGATGCCTACCAGAAGGCTATCCAGCTGAGGGACGAGCACGGCTATACCTTTGTACATCCCTTTGATGACGAGAATGTGATAGCCGGACAGGGAACCATAGGCTTGGAGCTGTTAGATCAACTGCCTGGTGTGGAGGTTGTGCTGGTTCCCATCGGAGGCGGCGGCTTGGCCTCGGGCGTTGCCTATGCCATCAAGAGCCTGAATCCCAAGGTGCAGGTATGGGGCGTGCAGGCGGCTGGTGCTCCCAGTATGTATCAGAGTCTGGTGGATCATCAGATACTTCGCCTGAACGCAGTGAATACCATTGCTGACGGCATTGCCGTGAAGGAGCCGGGAGCATTGACCTACGATATCTGCCAGAAATACCTGGACGGTGTGGTTACCGTCACGGAGGATGAAATCTGCGCGGCTATCCTGGCGCTGATAGAACAGCAGAAGATGGTGGCAGAAGGTGCAGGTGCTGTGAGTGTGGCGGCTGCTATGTTCAATAAGGTGCCTGTGGCCGGCAAGAAGACCATCTGTATTGTCAGTGGCGGAAATATCGACGTAACCATCCTGAACCGTGTCATCAACCGTGGTCTGTTCAAGAGTGGCAGAACCTATACCTTTGTGGTGGAACTGGATGACAAGCCTGGTCAGCTGGTCGGCGTAAGCCAGATTGTTGCCAGTCTGGGCGGTAACGTTATCAGTGTGCGTCATGAGCGTAACGACGATGCCGAAAGAGTAACAGCCTGCCAGTTGCGCCTGAAAGTGGAGACTCGCGACGAAGAGCAGATAAATGAGATAAGAAAAGCATTGAAGAAGAATCATTATAAATTAGTATAAGAAAATGAAAGTTATCAGTACGACAAAGGCTCCTGCAGCCATCGGCCCCTACAGTCAGGCCATAGAAGTAAACGGTTTTGTGTTCGCAAGCGGTCAGATTCCCATCGACCCAGCTACAGGTCAGTTTGTAGAGGGCGGTATCAAGGAGCAGACGCGTCAGTCGCTGACCAATGCACAGAATATCCTTAAGGAGGCTGGTACAGACCTTTCTCACGTAGTAAAGACAACGGTCTATCTGAGTGATATAGCCAACTTTGCTCCCATGAACGAGGTATATGCCGAGTTCTTTACCGAGCCTTATCCCGCCCGTAGTGCTGTAGCCGTAAAGGATCTGCCCAAGGGTGCCCTGGTAGAGATAGAGGTCTTGGCCGCTAAGTAATCTATTATTTATTGTAACAATTTACCATAATGAGAACGACAAGAATTCTTTCCCTTCTCTTGATGGCAGCAACCTGTGTTTCGGGTTTTGCCCAGAAGGTAGTCAGTGCCCAGAGTCCCAACGGGCAGACAAGTGTGAGTGTTACACTCTCTGACCGCATTTATTATGATGTGATAAGTCATAACGAGACACTGCTGAAGCAGAGTGTCATAGGTATGCAGCTCTCTGACAAGACGCTGGGTGCCAACCCTGTCTTGAAGAAGAAGAGTGTACGCACCGTCAAGGAGACCGTGACGCCTGTCCTTCCCCTGAAGTACAGTCAGGTAGAGAACAACTATACCCTGCTGACGCTGGATATGAAGGGCGGCTATGCTGTTGACTTCCGCGTATATGACGATGGAGTTGCCTTCCGTATGAGAACAGCTCTCCCAGGTGAGATAGAGGTGATACAGGAGAATACCGTGTTCCAGTTGGCCGACAACTGCGACCTGGTACTGCAGCAGCCCGGCGGCTTTAAGACAAGCTGCGAGGAGAACTACTCTTATGTTAAGAGCAATGAGTGGAAGAAGGAAGACAGAATGTCTGAACTGCCCGTCCTCATCATGGGTAAGAACCAGAAGATTCTGCTCAGTGAGTTCGACCTTGTCAGCTATCCTGGTCTCTTCCTGAAAGGTAATGCCGACAACACTCTGTCTGCTATCCAGCCTAAGAATCCCATTGAGTACGAGGATCAGGGCGACCGCAGTCATCGCATCCTGAAGGAGGCAGACTATATCGCCAAGACAAAGGGTACACGCACTTTCCCCTGGCGTTATATGCTCATTACTCAGGAGGACGGTCGTCTGGCAGAGAACACTATGCCTATGCGTCTGGCTCAGAAGTGTCAGATTGAGGATACCAGTTGGATTAAGCCTGGCCAGACTTGCTGGGACTGGTTGAATGGTATCCCCTATGGGGCAGACGTTACCTTTAAGGGTGGTATCAACCTGGATACCTATAAGTACTTTGTAGACTTTGCTTCACGCAATGGTGTACCTTATATTATTATGGACGAGGGATGGGCGCTGGATACCCGCGACCCCTTCCGTACTAATCCTGAGGTGAATCTGCCTGAGTTGATCCGTTATGGCAAGAGCAAGAACGTTGGCATCTGGGTTTGGTTGCCTTGGCTGACTGTTGAGCACCATATGGATCTCTTCCAGAAATTCGAGGAGTGGGGTATTGTAGGTACCAAGATTGACTTTATGGACCGTCAGGACCAGTGGATGGTTGACTTCTATGACCGTGTGGCAAAGGAGGCAGCTAAGCATCATATTATGGTTGACTTCCACGGAGCCTTCCATCCCAGTGGTCTGGAATACCGTTATCCCAACATTCTGACTTACGAGGGTGTTCGCGGTATGGAATATAATGGCAGTTGTACACCTAAGAACAGCATCTGGTTCCCCTTCTTGCGTAATGCAGTAGGTCCTATGGACTATACCCCAGGTTCTATGCTGTGTCACCAGCCTGAGTCTCATCATGGCAATCGTCCTATCTGTCCTGGCGTAGGAACCAAGGCTTATCACATGGCAGTCTTTGTACTCTTCGAGAGCAACCTGCAGATGTTGATGGACAATCCTTGCCGTTATGACAAGTGGCCCGACTGCCGCGACTTCCTTACCAGTGTTCCTGTTAACTGGGACGAGACACGCGTCCTGGCAGCAGAGGCCGGTGAGTACATCGTTACGGCCAAGCGTAAGGGCCAGAAGTGGTTCATCGGCGGTATCACCAACGACAAACAGCGTGAGTTGGATGTTACCCTCAGTGTTCTTCCTGAAGGTAAGAATATGCAGATGACCTCTTTTGTGGATGGTGTGAATGCCGACCGTATGGCTATGGATTACCGTCAGGAGAAAGCTTCTGTAAACAAGAGTACCAAGCTCCATATTAAGATGGCTCGCAACGGCGGTTTCGCTGCTGTAATAGAGTAACCCCCCTCCGACTCCCCCGAGGGGGAGGGAGGAAACAAGTCAGCAATAATAAAATACTCAATAAAAAAGAGACCAAGAATCCACACTCCTCCCCTCGGGGAGGTTGGGTGGGGGTCTAATATTACAATGATGCGTCGTTTCCTGTTTATTCTTTTCTTTTTGCCTGTAGTGGCATGGGCGGGTAAAGATACACCTGCCAAGAAGTTGGTGTCTCTGCTTACTGAGTGTAAGGAGCGTGAAGACTTACTTCCAGATTCTTTCTTCACTGATGTCCTGCTTTTGAAGCAAGAAATCAAGGAACAGAAGGATTCTGCGGCTAAGGCTGTCTATAGTGCCACGCTAGCTCATATACTAGTGAAAAATGCGTATATAATAGGACAGAGTAGGAAACGGGAAACGGAAAGCCATCCGGACAGCGTGGCAGAATGGAGCAGGGAAGAGTATATGCAGCATGCCATAAGTTTGTATAACTCTGCGCTGCAAGATTTGGAACTCCTGCACAATACGCCTTCTAAGGATTGGCTGCCCCTTGTGAAGAGAGGGGAGGACGAGAAGTTGTACAATAGCAGTATGCTTGCTGTTGTAATCAAAGCAATGCATAGGGATTTCAGATATGAGAATCGCAAGTCTTATAATCTGCTTCCCTATGCTACGCTTATCCAGTTCTACGAGAATCATGGGTTAAGAGAAGGTGCCTTCCGCTTGTGTATGGATTCGCTTGATTGGATGTGGAAACATGAGGAAAAAGAGAAATACCTGTTGCAACTCAAGGCGGATTATCATAATCTGCCTTTCTGCGATGAAGTGTATTGCGAACTTTCAGGATTAAAGGCTAAGGACGAAGAGAAACTCCAAGTTCTGGAAGAAGGCCTGAAGCTATATCCTAAGTCAAACCGTATTAAGAACGTTATTGAAGAATTAAAGGATCCTTTCCTGGCCTGTGGCATACCCAACTGCATGTATCCTGGAGAGGAGGTTGAGATTGATGTGGAAAGAGGAAGGAATATGCGTGGAGTGAGGTTGATTACCTACCGACTTCCTGATGATTTCACAGAAGATGAGGATGAATACTGGGACGAGGCTCTTGCCCATATGTTACGCGTTGGCAAGCAGGTGAAGAAGGAAGTCTTTACATTCGCCCCACATTCCGATTTTGAGACCTGGAAGGATACTTTGCGTATGCAGGCGCCTTCTGATTTTGGCTATTATGGAATGGTAATAGAACCAATCAATAAGGGTCGTGTCTATAAAGATGATGACGATGAAAAGCGGCAACTTTGCCGTTTCTATGTCTCGAAGTTACGTGGCATTAGAATTGCGCTACCCAACAAACAGACTCAGGTTCTGGTTGTTGATGGTAAAAGCGGGAAACCCGAGCAGGGCGTTTCTGTAAAAGTTATGCTTGAGCGAAATGCAAAGGTCAGGAAGTCCTATACAGAGTATATTACGGACGAAAGTGGAAAGGTGACGATAAACTCTCCGTCTGCAAGAAATGAAGTACGGGTTAGCATAAGCAAAGGAGATGACCGTTTTTCTCCGGTGGGAGGACTTGGATACAGTTGGGGCTTTGTTCCTTACAATCGTGAAAATGATGAAGTTGAACAACTGCGCATATACACTGACCGAAGCATCTATCGACCTGGACAACACGTTTACGTTGGTGGCGTCGCTTTCAAGCAGAAAGGCAAGGAAACCACTGTTGTAGCAGGAAAGGAATATAAGTTCACCTTCTCCGATAAAAAGGGAAATACGTTGGCAGAGCATTGGATAAAGACAGACGAGTTTGGCGTTATCAGCGATTCTGTTTCCTTACCTAAGGATGCTGCACCTGGTAATTACAGGATTCGAGTTGGCAGTACATACAGTAGCGTTCGTGTTGAGGAATACAGGCGTCCCACATTCTCTGTCGAGATGGATCCTGCGCCCGCTGTATCTTTCCCTGCTGACAATATATATCTAACAGGTAAGGCCGTTACATACAGCGGTGTACCTGTAGTAAATGCCCGTGTAACGGGTAAAACTAACTTCTATGCCGGCTTCTGGGGCTGGAGAGGAGATGCAATAGAGGAGGCGCTTAAGGATACACTTTATACCGATGCCGAGGGACGATTCAAGGTGAGAGTTCCTTTGGAGTATATTCAGGAAGATATTCGCTATGGTGCCAGCATAACGCTCGATGTTGATGTTCTTAGTCAGCAAGGTGAGACAGAGCACGGCAGTATTACCGTCAGAATGAGTTCGCGTCCTTACGTACTGAATGGCAATGTTCTTGCACGTCAGGATAAAGACGATCTTCGTACCTGGATATTCGGCCTTTATTCCAGCACGGGTGCTAAGGTGGATGGCGATATTGTGTGCCGTATCCTTGAGGGTAAGGATACAGAGAAAGCCCGAATGGTGGTTCCTGCCAACAAACCTGTGACACCTGACGAACTGAAAACATTGCCTTCTGGCATATATAAGGTGGTTGCCGAGTATGTGAACGGCAAAGATACTGCCCGTTATGAGCAAAAGATAGAACTGTTCTCTCTGAATGATACACACGTGGTTGGTGAGCAGGATGTATTTATGTACACTCCTTGTGACACCTTTGCTATCGGTCGTCCTGCCAGGGTGCAGATAGGAACCTCCCTAAAGGATGTTTGGATGTATTGCACTATGATACATCACGACAAGGTGGTTCTTGATACCCTGATGTGTTTGACTGATACAGCCTTTGTTTGGGAAATACCTTATAAAGAGGAATATGGAGATGGTGTCAGATTAGAGTCGTACCTTTATTATGGTAAATGTTTTCGTGGAGAAAGCGTATGCCTTCATCTAGCCTTGCCCAAGAAAGAACTGACCCGACATTGGGAAACTTTCCGAGACCGTCTTCGTCCTGGTCAGCAGGAGGAATGGCGATTGTCTTTGCGCCAACCCGACGGCAAACCTGCTCATGCAAATGTGCTGCTCAGTATGTACGATGCCTCGCTGGATGCTATTCTGAAGCATAAAATAGGATTTGGGTTGAACTATACGCACAATATTCCTTCATTGGACTTCGTCGGGAGTTGGTGTTCCTATAATATTCCTGTTGAATTCAATTTCCAGTTAATTGGCTATAAGGCAAAATACAGTTGGAAATTTAGCGAATTCAATCGCGATTATATGCTTGATCCATCTTCATCAAAAAATATCTCACTGAGTCGTTCTGGCCGGTTTCATTTACCTCGTGAATATTCGGGTGCTGCGCAGCGTTTCCCGCCCTTGATGGCAAAAGCCAACAGGAGTGTTTCTGCCGATGCTGTTATGGCAGCTGCTCCTGAAGTTGACGGATTAGCGTTTGAATCTGTTGATCAGGCATTGCAGGGTCAGATTGCTGGGCTTGACATTGTCGAGAATTCTAACGCTTTGGGCAAAGGAACAACCATGCGTATGCGTGGACTTGGCGCTGAGGAGGGGGCATACGTCCGCTCTAATCTCTCCGAGCTGGCTTTCTTCCGTCCTACGCTTCGTACCGATGCAAACGGTGAGGTGAAGATTAGCTTTACGTTGCCTGAGAGTCTTACCAGTTGGCACCTTACAGGATTTGCTCATGACAAGGATTTGTTTACCACTCAGATAGATGAGACCATTGTGGCACAGAAGGAGTTGATGGCCGAACTTTATCTGCCTCGCTTCTTGCGCAGCGGCGATGAGGCTTCCTTTACAGCCAGCATCCGCAATATGTCTGAACGCTTGCAACAGGGTAAGGCTAATTGTGTCATTATGGATGCCGAAACAGAAAAGGTGCTTGCCCGCTTCCCTGTTCAGTTCCGTCTGGAAGCAAACAGAGATACGGTTTATACCTTCCCTGTCGGTTCTCTGAGCAATCATACAGCCCTCTTGATTAAGTGGGTGGCTGAGGGAACGGATTATTCCGATGGTGAACAGCGTCAGCTTCCTATCCTCTCTGATTTAGAGGATGTTACAGAGACGCGCGCCTTCTTTATTAGTGGGAAAGGTACTTCGAAGTTTAATCTGGAGAGCCTCTTTGCCCACAATCATCCCAGCGCTACCAACCGTAACATGGTGGTTGAATATACTGCTCGTCCTGCGTGGTTGGCTCTCAAGGCGTTGCCCTCATTGTTTACTCCGCATTGCAAGTGTGTGCTCTGCACCTCAGCAGCTTATTATGCTACCAGTATGGCACAGCATATCTTGCGTCAGGTTCCTGATGCCGATGAACTTGTGGATTCATTGCATTACGACGGTATGATTTCCCTGGATTACCGCATGTCTTTGCTCTCCAGCCTTTCTGCTCTCCAGCGTTCTGATGGTGCCTTCGTTTGGTTCCCAGGTATGGGTGCCAACACATATCTTACCTTCGAGGTTGCCTATCAGTTGGCCCGTTTGCGTCATGTAGGCGTAGCTTCCGATGCTGCAACCGTTGTGGCCGACCGTATACTTAAGCGGGCAGTGGATTATTTGGCTAAGGATGCTCACAAGGAACTGAAGGATTTAAAGGATAAGAAGGATAAGCAGATAACCAATTACGGACTCCGTTACCTATATATCCTAAGTCTAACGGATGTTGCCCTTACTGCTGAACAGAAGAAAGACCAGAAACTGCTCATTGAACTTCTCCAACCTGCAGAGGGAAGGGAATATACCATTGAAGAAGCTGCCCTTGCTGCCATCGTGCTGAAACGGAATAGTAAGGATAAGTTGGCTGAAAGGTATCTGGAGGGATTGGACAAGAAGCTTACTCACCCCGATGGCTATTACATCTCTTATATTAGTGGTAGTTTCACCAGCATCAATCGCAAGGTGCAGACACACGTTCAGGTGATGGAAGCTTTCCAAGAGGTGAAACCTTCTGAGGAGCAGTTGCTGAATGGTATGACCGAGTGGCTCTTGCAGCAGAAGCGTACCCAGCAGTGGGATGAGCCTGTTAAGACCGTTAATGCCGTCTATGCTTTGTTGTTGGATGGTTCGCAGCCACTTGAAAAGGGTAACAGTGATGTGCTGAAGTTGCGCGAAGGACAGAAGACACATACCTTTGTTACGCCTCATACCTCTGTGGGTTATCTGCGCGATAGCCTTACAGTATCTGTCCCCAAGGAACTGAGGGTGGAGAAAAATGAGAAGGGACTCTCGTGGGGAGCTGTCTATGCAACCTATCAGATGCCGTTGGATAGTGTAAGGGCCAGTTGGCAAGGATTCCATATTCGCAGGGAGGTTTCTTCTCTGCAGCCCAAGGTCGGTGACCGCCTGCATGTGCGCTATACCATTACGGCCGACCGCGATTGTGAGTTTGTGCAGTTGACGGCTCCTCGTTCAGCAGCCGCTGAGCCTGATGCCAGCCTGTCGGGTTACCGTTATCAGAACGGGCTGGGATATTACAGACAGATACGTGACGACCGCACGGAATATTATTTCGACCGCATGCCAAAGGGTACCTATGTTATAGAGGAAGATTGGCTGATTTCTCGCGCAGGAAATTATCAGATGGGTTCAACCATTATAAAATGCCTTTATGCACCCGAATTTAGATCTTTTACCTCCTCTGATAGGGTAAATATTCATTAAAATTCAGGATTATTCAAATAAAATTGTATTATTATTTGGAGCAAATGTGTAAAATCAGTACATTTGTTGAATATTTGTTAAATTAAATAAAAACTTGAACTATTATACAATGAAAAAAATCACGTTTTTGGTTCTGGCCGTTGTTTCGATGTTTATGGCCAGCTGCTCTGAGGAGGTAGATACTTCTTCTCGTTACGTGTTTAAAGAAGAGATCATTTCCGGCTACTTGTCAAAACATGATCAGTACAGTGAGTATGTTAAGCTGCTGAAGCAGGTACCTGTTAGTCCTATTTCAAGTACAACAGTTTATCAGTTGTTGGCTGCACGTGGTAACTACACCGTCTTTGCGCCTACAAATGACGCTATCCAACTTTATCTGGATTCTTTGGTAAAGAAGGATATTATTGCTGAACCTTCTTGGGATGCATTTACAGATAGCGTTAAGTTGGACTCTATCCGTAAAGTTATTGTTTACAACAGTATCATCGATGGCGGTGATGATAACGGATATTTCGAGATTAGCGGCTTCCCGACAACTGCTATTGGTGCAACGGCCGAAATCGAAGTTCCTAACATGAACGACAGAAAACTGGTTGTCTTGCAGACGGAAGATCCCGATAGCATTCTCGTTAACGACTGTATGATAGACCGTCTTAATCGTGACATCTTGTCTATCAACGGTGTTATCCATAGTATGCATCAGGTAGTAGCTCCCAGTGGAGATTCTATGGCTTCTCTGTTGAAGAACATGATAGACTCTAACAAGGGTGGTTATGCTGTGATGGCCAAACTGATATTGGCTTGTGGTCTGATAGATTCCCTTGACAGAGTAAAGGATGATGTATATGAGCGTCTGTACCAGACAGAGGTGTTCCCTCATTCTATTCATCGTACAGAGGAGTCTCCAATTGACTTCTATTCTCCAGAACATCGCTATTTCGGCTTTACAATCTTCTCGGAGACAGATGAGTTCTGGTCTCAGAAATTAGAGAAGCCCATCGAGGAAATAGGTGTAGAGGATATCTATGACTACATTGATAATTTGGGAATCTATCCAGATGCCAAGCGTGATAGGAACTATAAGAGCGAAGATAACTTGCTGAATCAGTTTGTTACCTATCATATGTTGCCTATGCGTCTTTCTACAGACCGACTGGTGAACCATTACAACGAGAGAGGGTACAGTACATCTACTAATGTTCCTACCGTTGCCATCTATGAGTTCTATACCACCATGGGTAAGCGTCGTCTGATAAAGACTTACGAGAGTAAGGAGAGTAATGGTGTATATCTGAACCGTTTCCCCAATCTTAATAACGGTCGTCATGGTGACTATCACGAGATTTCCTGTGATCCTCAGAATGTCGGTATCCTGATTGGAGAACCAAATCTTCAGGGTGAGTTCAATGTGCGCAACGGTATTATCTACCCCATTAATGAACTTCTCTATTATAGCGACAATACCCGTAAACAGATGATGCGTAGCCGTATCCGCTGGAATGTTACAGCTATGTGGCCTGAGTTTATGAACAATGATATCCGTATGTCTAAGTTGACAGACGATAGGCACAAGAATGTTTATATTCCCACCGATGCTGAACTCGGTTTCCGATACTTGAACGATGTTATCATTGAGAAAGAGACCAAGTTCTTCTATTGGACCGGCCGAAACAATGGTTGGGCAAATATGCAGGGTGATGAGATGTCTATTCGTGGTCTTTATGAGGTAACCATGAAGCTTCCTCCTGTACCCATCCGTGGTGTCTATGAGTTGCGCTTCGGTCAGCAGTGTGGTGGTAGCATGCGTGGTATGGCCCAGTTCTATTGGGGTAATGATATCAACAGATTGGCTGCTATGGGTATTCCTATGGACCTTCGTCAGGGTGCACATTATCTGAATACGTCTAAGGGACAGGTTGCCAGCGATATTGGTTACGAGGACGATAGAGCTGATGACGATTACAATGCTGAGGTTGATAAGCGTATGCGTAACAACGACTTCATGAAGGGTTGTATGCAGTACATCGCTGGTGGTCCTGGCGGTTCAACAACCATGCGTAATAACGAAACCTGTCTGCGTCGTATCATGCTCCGTCAGACCATGGATCCCAACGAAACTTATTATATTAAGTTCAAGACGGTAATGGATGACGATACCCGATACTTCTATATGGATTATCTGGAGTATTGCGCTAAGGAAGTTTACGATAACCCTGCTGAGCCAGAGGATATTTGGTAATGACCCTTTCCTGTTCCCCTTGTTGGAAAAGGATGATATAAAAGAAAGCGAGGAGAAATCCTCGCTTTTCTTTTGTGCTTATTACTTTAATGTTTTTCTTCCGTCTTTTATATATATAAGGTGGGAAGTCTTTGCTACTCTTTTACCTGACAGGTCATAAGCCTCGTTGGTTTCATTGGATTGTTGAACTTCTTCGATTCCGTCCTCCTCTGATGAGATGGTAAATGCAGGGCCTTCTGTGAATGTGGAACCTGTATAGGCTGCATCTATGGCTTGTACGCCCCACTTGTAGGTTCCTGTGGCAGATGGTGCAAATGTCCATGTCTTTCGGCAACCTACTCGTCCCATACGGTTTACTTTGCGCAGGCCGTCTTTCTCTCCTCCGATAAAGGCTGGGGTGCTGTTAACCATATTGCCTTTGCTATCTTGTATATAGACCTCGTATGTAAAGCACGGTTGAGCTGATTCGGGGACATCCCACGTAAGCGTTACACTACCGTCTGTGTTTACTTCGGCCTGACAGTTCAGAGGGGCATCCGGCCTTTGGGGGATGGCACCCAGATTATAACATAGAATGGCGTTAATGCCCTGTGGGCAAAGTTTCAGGTAATTGTTATCTGTGCAGTTGCCATATGTTACATAATCCTTGCGGCCGTCTCCGTTCCAATCGGGGAAGATAACGGAGGCTTCTGTGGCACCAGGTATGGCCACACCCCTGTTCATTCGTCCCTTTCCGTTATTCAGGTATAGCTGGCCAGAACTGCTTTTTGCAGTGCCTTTCAGGCCGCCCACAAAGATGTCGTATGTGCCGTCTCCGTTCCAGTCTATAACACCTGTCGAATTGTTTACACTGGCTTGCATGTTATACATATCAGCCAGTAGGTCAGCATTGGTTAATTGGGTGAATGTCGGTTTTGTCTGTTGCCTGTTAACATAGATACGCTGGCGGGTTGCAGCTTCGCCTGATGAGGTTTCGCCCAGTCCTGCCAAATAGATGTCCAGCCAGCCGTCGTTGCTGAAATCGGCCAGTTGAAGTGTTCCGTTTGATTTGCGTTTAATGCCACCACCTGCATCGCCCAGTCCTTGACGTAAGAAGCGTCCGTGCTGGAGTGTGTCGTTCAGATATACATCCGTAAAGCGGATTTGTCCTTCTATGTTATCCAGAACGGAAGAGATGGCAAAGTCCTGATAGCCGTCGTTGTTCAGATCGGCTGCCTGTATGATAGCTTCCGAAAAACGGAGCTCCTGCTCGTATGGCTCTATGCAGAAAGATAAAGTCTCTGGACTTGAGGTTGTGTTATGCAAGATAACGTTATAGCTCTCGTTGTTCAGATGTCCGGCACAGACAATGTCCAGCCGTCCGTCATTGTCAATGTCTATGATATCAGCACTGCAGGGACCACGCATGTTAAAGGTGGTCGTTTTGCCATCGCTGTCCGTAAAGGATAGGGTAGGAGTGGTGAAGTTTCCCTTTCCGTTACCCAAGAAGATACCCTCCTGACTGAAATCTACATCGCTATCTGTGTTATTCTCAAAGGCCACAACGTCCATCTGTCCGTCGTTGTTGATATCGCAAGGAATGATAGAGGGCGAATTAGCTACCTTAAATGGGACTTGTACAGGTTTGTTCCATCTGCTGGTAGTGGGCAGGTAAAGCATTGCATATGTTGTGCGTTTGTTGGTCGGTTCGTTTTCGGCGGAGTTCTGAACTTCGTTGGCGTAACCACCGGCCACGATGTCTTGGTTGCCGTCATTGTTCAGATCTAAGGTGACCGCTCCGCCGTTCTTAAAACCCCGTTCTGTGCTTATTAGCTCGGGGTTGTAAGGCGCTGTAGACGAGAGGGTGGGCCTGATGATGGGCTCATTGCTCATAGCCAGACGGGTGCTGTTGGCCGAGATAGTACCTATGTACATCAGTCTGTTACCTACCTTCTCCTTTGATTCGTGGGCGTGAAAGACTATACGAAGAATACCTTCCTTGTCGTAGAAGAGCGAGTGATGGCCTGTGCCAACCAGATCGTCGAATCTGCAGAGGATGGGGTTCCCGGCATATTTGCCCCAGGTTCCGGAAGCAATGTTAGTGGTTGTGGCATAACCCACTCCATAATCTTGCGACCGATAGTCGTTACCCGAATAGGTTAGAAAGTAGCGTTTGCCAATCTTGATAACATTGGGACCCTCGTTTACGCGTCCCATTTTGTCCTCCCAGCTCTGTGATACGGCAAAGCATTTCCTGAGTGTGCCTACCTTGGGCGTTATGTAGTCGTCCTCCAGTTGTGCCTGCCAGATACAGTTTCCGTCGGTAAAGCGGACAAAGAAGACGTATGCCTTGCCGTTATCATCAAAGAATACATGAGAGTCGATACACTTCTCGTTACCTATCAGTTTCTCCATCTGATAGGAGCCTACTTGCTTAAAGGGTCCCTTGGGTGAGTCGGCCGTAGCAGCAAACAGATGTTCATTGGCCGAGAAATACATAATGTAGTGTCCGTTCACGTGATACACCTCGGGTGCCCAGAACCATTGCTGCTCTGTGGTGTTCGTCTTGCTCAAGGCAAGACCTTCGTCCTTCCATGTGCGCAGGTCGTCCGAGCTGTAACACCTGATACCATTAGCATCGTGTGTGCCATAGGCATAGTACTTGCCGTTTTCTAACAGGATGTAGGGGTCGGCCAATGGTACTTGGCTTGCTTCGCCCTCCGCCATTACAGCCAACGGCGTTAGGATAAAACACAGTAAAATCAGAATTAATTGTTTCATTTTCAATAGGTTTTAATGATTTCTGCTGCAAAGTTACAATTAAGTGAGAGATAAACGAAATAAATCGGAATTTATTTCTTTATCCGAGTGAAAGTAATTTTGACTGAAAGTTCAATGTTCAATGAATCAAAACGTACTCCCTTGGAACGTGAGCCAATCGTTGCCCCATTTTATAACGTCGGCTCTTGGAATAAACCACGTCGATACTTCTGCTGGGATAGATGTCTATCAGGTCATCGGGCTGCGCCTCTCGTGTGGTAGGGTGTAATAATAGTGAGGCACGATTCGTTGTTGTATAGTCCATCCACTGACGTTTCTTCTTTTTGAGGTCGCTCCACGCAGCAAAATGCCTCTTAGACTGGTAGCGGAACTCTTGTGGTTGTCCCTCCTCGGAATAGACAGAGCGAAGGCAGATGGTCCAGTCCTTTAACTGTAGCTTGACAGCTCGTTGTAAGATCCAAAGGGCAAAGCTGTTACAGAACTCGTGCTTTATGCACTCCAATCCGCTGTGTCGTTCAGCCTCCAGGACCATACAACGGGCTGTGTCAAGGTTCAGGTAGCCACGGTCTAAGTTGTATTTTGTGGACCAGAATACCAGTTGTACGACATTGGGGTTGGGATGTTCAAAGTCCCAGTTTATAGCAAAACGATGCTGATGCAGGAAATGTTTATCCAGTGTCTGAATAAGGTTCGTGTAGAGCATATCTTCCAGATGCGTCCATCGGACGAAGGCGCTATCTGGTTTGTCCACGAGTGTTGTATCGGTGCTGTATATGGTGTTGTTTTCAGGGACAATTCTGAAAAGGCTGTCCTGTTTCATCTGTTCCATCGAAGGACATTCCATCAACCCCTGGCTCTCGAACCGATATGCTGTCAAAGAGTCTGTAATGATACGCTTGGTGCCCTTCAATAAGTTGGAACCTGTATCCTGGAAACGGAAACTGTATTCTTGCATCTGCGGCCGTTGCTGGTAGTTTGACTCTCGGCTCTTCATGAACTGTTTCAGCTTCTCGCGAATCCAAGTGGGTTCTTCTGCCTTAATCAGAACTTCCTGTAGGGTTCGTACGTGGGCAATCTGAAAGGTTGTGTCCTCCTCTTGTGCAAAGGAAGTGATAGGCAGCAAGAGTAGGGCTGCAAGGAATAGTTGCTTCATTTTTTTCTTATTTTGTGTGCTGAATTCCATGACAAAAGTAGAAATGTTTCTTCAAACACTGCTCCTCTACGACGTTAAACATTCATAATGCAATGTTAACGTGTGACAAAACGCCTTCTTCCCGTTTATCCGACTAGAGCGGACTGTATTATAATGATTCTGATTGACTATTTATAGTCTTAATTCTAAAAAGGAGAGGGGTATTTTTTATTGTAATTAAAAAAAAGTAAAAGATTCTTGGAGAAATAGGAGAAATATGCTAATTTTGCATTGAATTAAAAATTAATATTGAAATAAATGAAGACAAAAGTTTATCGTTTGTATTGCACCGTTCTATCGGCTTTGCTTTCTGTTTTGGGTTTCAGCAGTTGTTCAAGTGATGATGATTTCCCATGCGAGTATGGCTCCCCACATGCCGATTACATCATTGATGGTATTGTAACTGATGAGGAAGGTGATGAAATCAATGGAATATTGGTGTCAGCAGAGTCATACGGAGATTTTAAGGATGGAAGATACTGGTTTAATCTTGCTTCAAAAAAGTCAGACTATGCTGGTGGATATTATCTCTCTTTCCAAAGCTCTCCTGAGAGCAGTTATACAAAATTAATCGTTCAAGATGTGGACGGAGAGGCCAACGGAGGAGAATTTGCCAACGATACAATTGATATCGACTACAAATCGGCCGTGAAAGTTAAAGAAGGTGAGGGCTGGAATTCAGGTACTTATAAAATCACCCAGAATATTCAGCTGAAGAAGAAATGAAAGTCACTCCCCTGACCCTTCGCAAGAAACTGGCTCTTGAGCTCTGGCGACAGCAGGAGAATATCCTTAGGAAAGAACATCCTTTAAAACAGCTCTTCTGGGAATGTACGTCGCGTTGCGACCTGAAGTGTCGCCATTGTGGCAGCGACTGCAAGATGCAGCCCGAGAGTAAGGATATGCCTAAGGAGGACTTCCTAAGGGTATTAGACAGCATAGCCCGTAAGACCAACCCGCACAAGGTTTTCGTCATCATCACAGGTGGCGAGGCGCTGATGCGTAAAGATTTGGAGGAATGCGGACGTGCTATCTATGAGAAGGGTTTCCCCTGGGGGGTAGTTACCAACGCCCTGCATCTTACGCCCCAGCGTTGGATAGCGCTCCAGAAAGCTGGTATCCACACCATGACCATCAGTCTCGACGGCCTGGAAGAAGATCACAACTGGATGCGAGGCAATGCACAGAGTTTCCAGATGGTTAGCAAGGCCATAGATATGCTGGTGGCCAAAGAAGGCTTCGTCTTCGACATCGTAACTTGCGTGAATCGTCGTAACTACTCGAAGTTGAACGACATTAAGGAGTTCCTTATTTCTAAAGGCGTAAAGCGTTGGAGACTCTTCACCATCTTTCCAGTGGGTCGAGCCGCTAACGATCCCGATATGAAACTCACCAATGAAGAGTTTCGTGGTGTCTTTGACTTTATAAAACGTACGCGCGAAGAAGGTCGTATTCGTGTTGATTACGGCTGTGAAGGGTTCTTGGGAAACTACGAAGGCGATGTGCGTGACCACTTCTTCTCGTGCCAAGCTGGTGTTTCTGTAGGTTCAGTAATGGCTGATGGCTCTATCGCAGCCTGTGCCAGTATCCGCTCTGATTATAATCAGGGCAACATCTACCAAGATGATTTTATGGAGGTATGGGAAAATCGTTATGCTCCTTATAGGAATCGCGAATGGATGCGCAAGGACGAGTGCAAGGACTGTAAATATTTCCGTTATTGTCGTGGAAACGGCATGCATTTGCGAGATGGTGACGGCAAGCTGTTGCTGTGTCATCTGAGACGAATTAAAGCTGCAGAGTAAAAGCTAAACATAAGAGAAAGAGGGTATGTCTGATAAACGGACATGCCCTCTTTCTGTATAATGGTCGAATAGGGATTAGATACCCAATTTCTTCTTGGCATCTTCAGCGCCCTTGTCGATAGCCTTGTTGGCTTCTGCCTTGCCAGTTTCAACAGCCTTGTTGGCCTCAGCCTTAGCAGCACCGGCAACTTCATTAGCAGCATCCTTTACGGTCTGCTTCAGGCTCTTAGCCTCTTCTGTAACGGCTTCTTCTGCTTTCTCGCAAGCCTTGTCACATGCCTTGTCACATTCTTTTTCGCAAGCTTTCTCACATTCCTTTTCACACTTCTTGTCGCAAGCGTCGGTAGCGCAAGAATCCTTCTGGCCACACTCGCAGGGATCACATACGCAGGTGTCGCACTCGCAAGCCTCGGCTGCCTTGTCACACTTGTTGCAGCATGATGCAAATGACATGGCAGCAACGGCCATTACTACATAAAATAACTTTTTCATTGCTTTAGTTAGTTAATTGGTTAAACATTTATTGCTTTCTCTAAAAAGACGTCTTATCTTTAGTCCATTGGTGGCATGGTGTCTGTGGTGGTGACTTTCTTGTTGGCTGACACTGTGGCATCAGCTCCTTGGTAATACAGACCGTCAACTTTAATGCCACGAGATTTTGAACCTGAATTGGATACCATAATCTTTCCTGCCGTTACAGCCATGTTCTGGTTTACCTTGATACCCATACAACGGGTCTCTTCTTCGGTTTCGTCGTCTTCGTAAACACCACCTGTAGCACGAATTTGCATCAGGGTGGTTCCGTCATCTTGGTTGATGAGCAGATGCTTGGCAACAGAGATACCTTTACTTCCCTTTCCTGAAGCCAGGATAGTAAAGGTTCCTCCAGAGACGGTCATCTTGTCGGCTGACTTAATGCCTTTCTTGTCATCAGTTGCAACGGTAATGTTAATTGTCCCGCCCTTGATGAAGATCTGACCATTGTATTCTTTGTCAGGATTAGGCGTGATGTCGTCATCGAGTGTAAGTATCTCGGTCTGGATGCCATCACCCTGTTGGCCGCTTATTGTTAGCGTTCCACCATTCATCAGGAAATACTGACCTGCATGAATGGCATCGCTTACAGCACCGTCAACGGTGATGTTGCCTGTACTCTTTTTCAGTTGCAGATATTCCTTGGTGCAGATGCCATGACGGGCTTTACCTGTAACGGTGAGGTTGCCGCTACCCTCAATCTCTAGATGGCCTTTACAATAGAGAGCTGCCTTTTGAGTACCGTTTGGCGCGTCAGCCAATGTGTTGTTGGTTCCTTCGTTAAGTATAAGGGCAACACGTTTTCCACACTGGATATCCAGGGCTGCGCCTTTCTGGGATGTAAGGTTCAGGCCATTCAGGTAGAACTTACACTTGAGACTACCTGTATAGGTCAGCGAACCGTTTGTGCTGGCACCTTGCAGCACAATCTCCAATTCGTTATGCGTATTGGTACTGTTGATAACCACGTCAGCACCTTGCACAGAACAATCAACGCCCAAGACGTTACCTTTTTCGACGGTAGCCTGTGTGCCATCCCATGTTGCGGTAATGATATGCACAAAGGTAATACTGTCTACCTGACTAGTCTGGTACGTAACACCTTCTGCCGTAAAAGAAGCGCCATTGGCAGCATAAGTAACCTCTGACAGAGGTACTTTGGTGTTGCTGCCGCTCTGCCAGATACGCATATATTCCTGAGCCGAGGCTACAGTACATGCTGACCAAAGCAAAAGAAGGGATAATATCTTCTTCACCTTATTGAATTTTCTTTATCCTGTGTTTATTTTGTCAGTTTAATGGTCTTGTTGCCCATATTTACAATATACAGGCCGGACTTCAGGTTGTTCAGGTTGATGTTGGCACCTTTCTTGACATTGGCCAACTGTACCAAGGCACCGTTGGCACTATAGATGCGGAGCATGCCATCGCCATCCACCTTTAGTATTCCATTCTTATATTGCATATTCTCTGCCTCGCTAGGCAAAGCCTTGATGGCATCTGGGTCGTCAACAGAGAAGTACATTTTCTTTATTTCGCTCAGGGGGTAATTATAATTTCCGTCTGTTGTAGTTACAACGCAGTTGCCGTCGGAAAAGGTAATCTTCTGGATGGTGGGCAAAGAGATGTAGTCCTCGCCAGTGGTAGATACGGTGAGGAAGTTGTACTTGTCGGCCCACATTGTGGTGCTTGCCATCATTAGGATGGCTGCCAAGAGATGTTTCATATTCATATTCTTTTTTTGTTTTCTTTCAGAATTTAAAGTTATATCCCACGCTTACGGCATGGATTCTGTTGTTGTATTGTATCTTGTCACTCTGTTCGTCCTCGTCGTTAAAGACAAATGTCAGTACGTAGCCCAGTGTGAACTCATGCTGTTTGTTCAGTTTGTAGCTGGTTCCCACCACAGTTCTTACCTTATCAAGAGACATGTGGTCGCCCACAGCGACACTATTGCACGCCTCGGCTGATACAAAGGGCGAGAACTTCCAGTGTTTCTTGTCAACTTCTAGTTTCAGACGGCTACGGAGTAACTGAGTAGTTTTGGAAGCTTTGCTCTTTACAATGGGGCTCTCCTCCCATCGTTCTATGGGATTCCAGTCTTTGTCGAAATCGATGACCTTGTTGTACTCCGTTCTGTCGTAATCGTAGGCAGGGCGATAGGTTAGCTGATAGCGTTCGCGCAATGAGATGCGCAACCATTTCCAGAAACGTTTGTCGGCTGTTGCCTCAACGATAAATCTATGGCGGGGATAGCAATAAGCGGGAGTCTTGGTATATTCATCGTCCTCCAAAGGATCGCCCTTTAGTTTTTCCGGCTTCCTGTTATATAATAAGGTGTAGCCTGCTCCGAACTTGATAATCTTGTTCAGTTTGTAACCGGCATCAATACCAATAGCCCATCTGGAGCTCTCCTGCGCACGATATTCAGCCTCTAAACCAAGGCTCCACTTGGTACCTATGTTCTTCTTGGCACCCAAACTAATCCAAGTGCCATACTCGTCTGTCCACTGTGCATGAAGCATAGCGGGAACAAGAAAAACTGCTATCAGGAGAAACTTCTTCATATATTAACGGGGCATTTTCATTACTCCTTCGATGCTGTTGCCGCGATCCTTTGGCTCATCGTAAAAGATACGGATAAGGCAACTGTCCTTCAAGTAATCTATCATTCCAACTTCTAAACGTATGATTTTCAGACCTGTACGTTTCTCTAGATCAGCCTTCAACTCCTCACGCTTATCGGGTGTAATCAGCGCAACATTATCGTACTTGATATACTTGCTGCACAGCGTGCTGACTAACTTGCTGCTCTCGAACAACCATGCCATGCCAACGAACACTACATTGACAAAGATAATGGTAACCAGTCCGAAGCCGTCCCAGTAGTCGGCCTTTGGGTGATACTCTGCCTTACCCAACGCGTTCACAACACTCACGGCAATGAGCATAAATAGGTAAGTCATCTCACGGATGGGCACTGCCTCTGTGCGGAAACGCATTATGCCGAAGATGGCAAACAGACCCATTGCAGCGCCCAGATTCATACCATCGCCCTCCATCAGCGATACCAGCAGGAAAATGCTGGCGGACATGAGGATAAAAATGAACATGTAGTCGCGACGATGACTGCGTGGGAAATAAAAGCAGCGTGCGATAAAGCAAACTACTGCCAGATTAATGATGAAGCGCATTACCAGCGAAATGAAATGCTGGGGGTCGAACAGGGTTAACCCGATAAGATTACCCAGTTGGTAGTTAATGTCGTTAAAGAAATCCATATTGTTTTGTTAGTTATTTTAGCTCAATTTTGTATTAGCCAATTTGCTAAGGGTTACCATTTTTGCCTTGAAGATATTTTGCTTCAGGCTCTTGTTGGTCATAACGCTGCCTATGCAGTACTTGCTAAAGCCCGATGGTTTGATGCGCAGAACGCGCAGAATCTCCAGCACAGGGCTGTATACGTTACCGTCTCGCTTCAGTTCGATGATTACCAGCGGCCCCGTCTCGGCATCTTTGCCTGTTTCCATATTATGGAAGTGTACATCGTAATCGATGGTCAGACGTTCCGTCTTGTCGTAATTCACCAGTGTGATACGATGGAACTGATTACGGACGGTGGGATGCATTTCGTTAAGCCCCTGATGAACAAGGCCTTCGACAAACTCTCCGTTGGTACCCCGCACTTCGATCTCCTGCGAGGGAACCTCCACACGTTTCTTCTTTGTGCGGCCGTGATTATTCTTGGTCTTTACCTCCAAAAAGGTAAGTTGGCTGTCCATATACGTCCGAACGCGTACCTTCTGACGGGGAGCGCGGCCGTTATGATGTTCTAGAAAAAACCTGTGATTGTCCGTGTCCCAATAGGTAGTCATATAATTGGCTATCTTGCTGTCGTTGTTGAACTGCGCATAGTATTTGCCCTGAGCCATCTCCAGGAGACGGGCCAGATTCTCTTTGCAGGTAACAAATTTAGTGTCCGTCCGGTTCATCAGGCGGATACTAGACATTTGTTCCAACGTTATGGGCTCTAAATGTTGCAACAAGTCGTTGATACGGGCATCAATTTCCATCATATCGCGTTATAATCGGCACAAATATAGGAAAAAATATACATTTCCACTGCCTGCATCTTGTTTTTTTCAAATAATTAACCTACTTTTGCTTCATAATTGTTGTAAAGTAATTAAGAACCCAAGTAAATAAAGACCTATTATGATTGATGTAAAGGAAACTTTGGCATTTGCCGAGGAGAAAATGGAAGAAGCTGTTATGTATCTGGACGATTCTTTGGCACGTATCCGTGCAGGAAAAGCTAACGTTAAGATATTGGACGGCATACGTGTTGACAGCTACGGAAGCCTTGTTCCTTTGAACAATGTGGCTGCTATCAATACCCCCGATGCCCGCACCATTGCCATCAAGCCTTGGGACAAGAGTATGTTCAAGGTTATCGAAAAGGCCATTATTGACAGCGAGGTAGGTATTATGCCCGATAACAACGGCGAGATTATCCGTCTTTCTATTCCCCCATTGACCGAGGAGCGTCGTAAACAGCTTGTTAAACAGTGCGGTAAGGAGGAGGAGCAGGCTAAAATCAGTGTTCGCAATGCTCGTCGTGATATCCTTGAGAAACTGAAGAAAGGTATCAAGGACGGATTGGCAGAGGATGCCGAGAAAGATGCCGAGGACAAGTTGCAGAAGATGCACGATAAGTATATCAAGCAGATTGAGTCCTTGATGGCTGCTAAGGAGAAGGAAATTATGACAGTCTAAAATCAATTCATAATTAAGAATTCATAATTCTCAATTATTTGTTGCTTCTGACTCATCGGACGTTGCGTAATTATGAATTGAGAATTATGAATTATGAATTAAATGAAGGGACTGGTCATTAAGAATACAGGAAGCTGGTACGTTGTCAGAACAGACGACGGCCAGTTTTTTGATTGTAAGGTTAAGGGAAACTTCCGTTTGCGTGGCATCCGGAGCACTAATCCTGTTGCTGTCGGTGATAGGGTAAGTATCACGCCTGGTGCTGATGGGCAGACAGCGCTGATAGATGATATAGAGGAGCGCAAGAATTATATCATCCGCAAGGCCAGCAACCTAAGTAAACAAAGTCATATCATAGCAGCTAACGTAGACCAGGCTGCGCTAATTGTCACTGTTTCACACCCAGAGACCAGCACCACGTTCATAGACCGTTTCCTGGCTAGTGCCGAGGCATACAGGGTTCCCGTTGTGCTGATTTTTAATAAGACTGATATCTACTCGGAGGATGATACCCGATATCTTGCTGCACTCATTACCCTCTATGAATCCTTGGGCTATCCTTGTCTGCGATGCAGTGCTGCCACAGGTGTTGGTATAGCAGAGATTAGCCAAGCGTTTGCCGGAAAGACTACTCTTCTTAGTGGAAACAGCGGAGTAGGGAAGAGTACACTTATCAATCAGTTGGTACCCGGCCTCAATCTGCGAACAGCAGAAATCAGCGATGCCCATGATACCGGCATGCATACCACCACCTTCTCCGAGATGTTCACAATGCCCTCAATTCTCAACTCTCAAATCTCGACTCTCAACTCTTATATTATTGACACTCCGGGTATTAAAGGCTTTGGCACCTTTGATATGGAACGTACGGAGGTGTCACATTATTTTCGTGAGATATTCCACGTTGGGCAGGAGTGCCGCTTTGGCGACTGTACCCATACCAATGAACCTGGCTGCGCTGTTCTTCAGGCAGTAGAAGAGCATCGCATTGCTCAGAGTAGATATACCAGCTACCTTTCTATGTTAGAAGACAAGGATGCTGAAAAGTACAGAAAATAGTTCTTTTTCTGTTATTCATGGTTACTTTTTGATATTAAAATACCATATTCGTGGTATAAATGGGCAAGGAAGTGCAGTATTTTGCGGTAAATATTTGTTAAATTCTGCAAATGTCCTTACTTTTGCGGCAGGATAATTCACAGTTTGTGAGCAAAACACACGCAGGTATAGTAAAATTGTATATATGAAATTAGGTATTTTAGGTACGCTGCCCCTACTTTTCATTGCGGGCAGTCAGGTGAAAGCACAGTGCGAAATCAAGGTAGATCTTAAGGACTTACAGGGTAACACCGTTGTTGTTCAAGTGGTGAACACTACATTTAGCGGAATAGAAAAAGCAGATACTTTGCCAGTCAAGAAGGGTAAGTTTACTTACACACTATCGGATTCCAAAGCACGTATGGCCATTGCCAACGTCGAAGGTCCCGAGGGTAAAAAGAGCATTACCTTCTATATGGTTCCTGGGGAGAAGGGTACTCTTCAGGGCACCGTAAAGCATCCTGTATGGGGCGGAAGTGCCTTCTATCAGGAATTGGCAGAACTGGAATCCGCTACCCAGCCTCTGCAGCAGCAGATAGATAGTCTGGTCGACGAATACCGTAAACAAACAGCGGCTGGTGCCAATGCCGACTCTTTGCAGAAGATCATTAACCCCATTTATGAAGACCTCAACAACCGCCAAAAGGCTGCATGTGAGGATTTCATTCAGGCTCATCCCGCCAGTGAGGCTGGCATCACCGTTCTGCCTGGTACAAAGGATCCTGAGAAGACCATGCAGACACTGCAGGCAGCCATTGCCAAGGACCGTTTCACATATTTCATTGACTTCACTCGCAAGAAGCTGGACTATGAGAAGAAGCAGAAAGAGGCTTCCAAGGATGTGGCTGACGGCAAGTTGGCGCCCGATTTTACTCTCAAGAGTATAGATGGCACAGATCTTAGCCTTTCCTCTCTGCGTGGCAAGTATGTCATCCTGGACTTCTGGGGATCATGGTGCGGATGGTGCATCAAGGGCTTCCCCGAGATGAAGAAGTACTACCAGAAATACAGTGACCGCCTGGAGATTCTGGGTGTGGACTGCAACGATACTGAAGAGAAGTGGAAGGCCGCCGTAGAGAAGCATGAACTCAAATGGAAGCATGTCTTCAATCCTCAGGATTCCGACCTTCCTGCCCGCTATGCAGTCAGCGGTTATCCCACCAAGATTATCATAGATCCCGAAGGCAAGATTGTAAAGACCGTAGCCGGCGAGGATCCTGCTTTCTACAATTTTCTGGATGAACTCTTCAAGTAGTAGGTATTATTAAGGTAAAACACTTGTTATTCATTATTTATTAACAGTTATGAGAAAGATTCACAACCTCAAAACCATCAGTCTGGTTTTGGGTCTGATGCTGACATTGGGCGCTGCTCCCATACAGGTAGTGGCACAGAATGCAACATCGGCACAGGGACAGCAGTCCTACACAGTGAAAGGACACGTGATTGACGACGAAGGCTATGCCCTTCCCGGAGTTAGCATCAGACGTAACGGAACGGCCATCGGCGTTACAGATGCCAATGGTGCTTACGAAGTCGTTGTGCCTGTCGGCAGCAGCGAACTGGAATTCCACTACATCGGTATGGAACCCTCTAAGGTTAAGCTTAAGAACGTAGCTGCTCAGACCATAGACGTCACCATGACGGGCAACAACCAATTGGCAGAGGTATACGTTACCGGTTATCAGGACATTGCTAAGCCCAAGATGACGGGTTCGGCTGTTACCGTTACCAGTAATGACCTTATGGAGCGTTATACACCCAGTCTTCTCTCTAACTTAGAGGGTAGGGTAGCTGGTCTCTCTACCTACGGAGGCGAGCTGAAGGTACGTGGTACCTCTTCACTTTATGCAGAGACCAGCCCGTTGTTGGTTGTAGACGGACTGCCTACAGAAGGCCGTCTGGAAGATATCAATCAGTATGACATTGAGACTATTAACGTCCTGAAGGATGCTGCCGCTACTGCCATCTATGGTGCCCGTGCCTCTAACGGTGTCATCGTTGTTACTACCAAGAACGCTCACCAGAAGGGTAAGATAGACGTTGCCTTTACCGCCAATATCAGCCTGAAGGAGAACCGCAATATGGATTACAACGATAACTTCTATATGAATGCCGCTCAGCAGGTAATGAAGGAGAGTGAGTACTATGACTGGTACTACACTAGTGGTAACCAGTCGGATCCTGTCGGATCTACCCTTTCCGGATATAAATATGGTAATGGTCCTGTTTCGCCCCTCAGCGAGGCATACTATCTTGCCTATAAGGGAGATATTTCGATGGAAAAGCTTGCTGATATTAAGAGCCAGCTGAGTCGCAATAACTATGCTAAGGAATATGCCCGCGAGGTATATCGTCAGCAGGTTATGCAGGAATATAACATCTCTCTGCGCAGTCGTTCAGAGAAGAGCCAGAACAACTTGACCCTGAACTTCTCGCACGATAACGCCGGTATCATAAACACCATGGACCAGCGCTTCACTGCCAACTATAAGGGTTCATTTGATGTTACCAAGTGGCTGACCGCCAACATGACCATTAACGGTATTTTCAACAAGAGCCGCGAACGCGGCTATGACGCCACCTCCCTTGCCAACGATGTCTGGAGTCATGCTGCCTACGAAAGCTTGTACGACGAGAATGGAAATATCCGTAGCATGTATGGCATCTGCGAAGGTAACAACTATTGGGACGGCGGTGGTGAAGGTACCGTAGACCTTGCCAGCAATCCTATTGATGAGTTCTATAACAACACACAGACTACACGTCGTACTCACCTGCGTTTGAATGGCGAGTTGCTGTTCCGCATTATCCCTGGTCTGACCGCCAGTTTGATGGGTGTTTATGAGAGTGATCATCAGCAGAGCACATGGTTGGCTACAGAAGACAGCCACCCTGCCAAGGTTTTGCACAATGCCTATTATGACCCCTCCAGAATCTCTAACCCCTTGATTCCCGCTACAGGCGGTTTCCGTCAGACACGTAACACCCAGGGTGACTACTGGACAGCCCGTGGCCAACTTAATTATAACAAGAAGTTTGGCAAACACGAGATTAGCGCTATTGCCGGTCTTGAGTTCCGTGGTACATTGAGCAAGGGAACTAATTCACTTTTGCTGGCCTATGACGATCAGTTACAGACCGGTCGGGCAGCCGACCTCAACCTGCTGGATCTCTATGAACAGCAGTACAGTCCCTATTTCAAAGCTAACAGCGGTCGCTACGATGCGCGTAACTACGCATACAATCCTTATATCAAGAATGGTATGGATAACATCCTTGAGGTCGAACATCGCTACGGCTCTGGCTATTTCAATGCTACCTATACCTACAATGACCGCTACAATGTCTTTGGTTCATTCCGTAAGGACTATGCTGATGTTTATGGTCTGAACGCTAAGTTCCGTGGCAAGCCTCTTTGGTCTGTGGGTGCTGCCTGGAATATCGAGCAGGAGGATTTCCTGAAGGATGTTAAGTGGGTGAATTTCCTGAAACTGCGCTATAGCTATGGTGCTACTGGTAACATCTACCAGGGTGCTACCTCTTATCTGACAGCTACCACTGGCGGTACCAATTCATACACCAAGCTTCCTTTGGCCACTATTGATTCTCCTGCCAACCCCAATCTCCGTTGGGAGCAGACTCGTACCAATAATGTGGGTATCGACTTCTCACTCTTCAATAACCGTGTTCGCGGTAGCATCGATTACTACCACAAGGCTGCTCAGGATGTCTTTGCCAACAAGAGCCTGGATCCCACAACGGGTTACACCTCTATGTTTGTCAACAGCGCCAACCTGCGTAACAATGGTATAGAGTTGCAGGTAACGGCAGACTGGTTCCGTCCTACTACACGCAAGCAGGTCGGATGGTCTACCAGCCTTACCCTGGCCCATAACAGCAACAAGGTTACTAACGTAGATAATCCTTCTACCTATGCCTATCAGCTTTTGAGCAACCGTTTCGTAGAAGGCTATCCTGCCTCTGCCCTCTGGTCTTACCGCTTTGCCGGAATTGACGATGGTACTATTAGCGGTCCTGGTGAAACTCTCTGGTATGGCGATGGCGGTACCATTACACACTCTGTACAGGGTGCCAGCACTGACGTTATGGAGTACAGCGGCCAGACAGACCCCAAGGTTATTCTGGGTATGGACAACCGTCTGGAGTGGAATGGCTTCTCACTCTCTATCATGCTTGCTTACTATGGCGGTCACGTAATGCGCTGCCTGCAGGAGCGCGAGGTTAGCTCTTCTTCTATGGGAGGTACTCAGCCCCTTTATCTGCTTAACTCCTGGACACCCGAGAATCCCACCAGCACACCTGGTTTCGGTCAGTATGGTTCCAGTTCAATCGGTAATGAGTCTTACAACGGCAACAACTCTGTTTACAGTGCTTCGTTCCTTAAGATCCGTAATATTGTCTTCGGCTACGAGTTCCCACGTGCATGGGTTAACCGCATGAAGCTCACTCGTCTGGCTCTTAACTTCCAGATTGATAATCCCAAGGCTCTCTGGACTGCCAACGGCAAGGGCATAGACCCCGAGACTCTGGGCGTTCGTACCCGTTCTAACTATACATTCAGCGTGTTCGTTAATTATTGATGCAATTATGAAAAATATTAAATTATATACAGCCATCCTTATGGCGGCTGCCCTAACAGCCACTTCTTGCTCCGACTTTACGGACATCAAGCCCAAGGGCAAGAACCTGCTCTCCAGCACTGATGAATTGGAGTTGCTCTTCAATAACGACATAGACATCAGCCTTTCTGACGTCTATAATATCGGCGGTAGTGTAATCAGCGGTGCCAACCAGATACCTGCTGAAATGGCAATGCCTAACAAGGAACGTACCACCTTGCTTTGGTCTTATTCTGATAGTCCCGAGGATATTCAGCGTATCCGCGAGCTTACCTCTAGCGATGGCTATTACAGTAGTTGCTACAAGTGGGTAGGACGTATCTGTAACCCTGTAATCAATAATGCGGCTATGGCCAGTGGTAGTGAGCAGAAGAAGGCTGCTCTGGTGGCCGAGGCTAAGGCCTTGCGCTCCTTTGCTCATTTTCTGCTTGTCAACAAGTTTGCAAAGGCTTACAACCCTGCTACAGCTAAGGAGGATGGTGGTGTTATCTACATGACAGAGGATAAGAGCATTGACGAGATTTATGCTCCCCTCACAGTAGCACAGGTTTATGAGCAGTGTCTTCAGGATGTTAATGATGCCATCAACTCTGGCGCCCTGCCTAAGACACAGCCCACCAAGACCCGTTTCAATCTGCCTGCCGCTTATGCCCTGAAGGCTAATATTCTGATGTGCATGCAGCGGTACCCCGAGGCTGCCGAGGCTGCCGAGGCTGCCCTTAAGTTAGAAAGTGGACTGGATGACTACTATGCCAACGTACGCCAGGAGCCCCGTTGGCTGGAGTACATCCATATGATGCCCGATGATAAGTATGACTGCTTTACCTCCGATTATCTGGAGACAGCAGAGAACTACTTTGTGGTACCCAACTATCTGCTTAACCTGTGGTCAGAACCAGACTTCGAGAATCAGATTGAACCCCTTTATGGTCACTATTTCCTGAATCCCCGTATCAAGGAGCAGTATAGAGGCTTCTACGAAATACTCGCCGGTGGTATGACAGACCAGAGTACCAATATGATTGGCCTGAGAGGTTGGGATTCACCAGACAACATGCCCGGTATGATGGAGTATCACAACGTAGCTGGCTTTGCCACTCCTCAGATGTATATCCTCTTGGCAGAGTGCTATGTGCGCGGTGGTGACATAGACAAGGGTATGGACCAGTTGGATCAGCTACGCAAGAACCGTCTTCCTGCAGACTCTTACGCTCCGCTCAAAGGTACCATAACAGATCAGGCTGCCGCCATAGAACGTATCAAACAGATATCACTGAGCGAGAATATCTGGACAGTCTGGAACTTCATTCAGCGTAAACGCTGGAATGTTCAGTCCGAGTGGCAGACAACGCTCACTCATGATTTCGGTACCAACGGTATTCGCACCTTGTCTCCCAACTCAGAGCTTTGGGTATTCCCCTTCCCCCTCTCTGTTATCCAGGGTAATCCAAATGTTCATTACAATACGAACAAGTAAATATTCCCTTCTTTAACAAAGAACATATAAAAAAGAGGCAAACCAACTGGTATGCCTCTTTTTTTATTTCCATTTGCGGATGTTGCGGATAAGACCTTCGTATTTAGCTCGTTTTACGGCAGAGCCTCGGAAGAGGGTCTGGTATTGCTCTATGGTAAGAGAGCGCCAATCAGATTCTTGCATGTCTAACAGCTCGGCAGAGGGTTGGAACGCTTCTTCGGCAGTGGGATGTGACTCCTGGAATTGGGGACAGGCACGTAGGCACTTGTCGCAACCATAGAAAGTACGTTTGAGATGTAAATCCTGCGGTAGCTCTCCTCTGTTCTCTATGGTTTGATAACTGAGACACAATCGGGCATCGAGACCATCAGGCGTGAGGGCGGGACAGAGTGATTCCCACCCTGCAGACTCTGAGGATGGCTGGCAGAAAGGCTCGTCGTAGTTGTCTGCTTCCTGCTCGGCAAATACTTCGCCTAAAAAGACGGTGGGGCCGTATCCTGGAACAGCAATGAGACCATTACGGCAAAATTCGCCGATGCCGCATCGCCATGCCCAATAACGTTCCAGCACGGGTGCTGTATCGACAAAGCACCGGCCTTGCAACCCAGCCTGCTGCATAAGCTGGCGGAGACGGTCACGCATGACGTCGTGGTAATCCTTGCCTTGTGCATAAAGACTGATACCTGGCTGTTGACTGGCTGGCATGTAATTAAGGGCAAGGCTGATGATACTCTTAACACCAGGATGCAAAAGGGTTGGATTGAGCCGCATCTCTACATGTCCCTGCATATAATCCATATCGGCCTGAAATCCTAGCTGTAGCCATTTGTGGAAATGCTGGGCATACCAATCCTGAACGGGCTCGGCAGGAGCCACGCCACAGGCCACAAAACCCAGACGCAGGGCCTGGGCTTTCAGTTCTTTACTGTTCAATGATGCGGAACTCATATCCTTGTTCCTGAAGCCATGCGAGTGCCTCGGGTAAGGCATGCTTCAACTTCTCTATACTCTTAAGGGAATCGTGGAAGGTGATAATACTGCCTGGACGTGTGTAACGTATGACGTTTTGCAACACATCCTCGGCGGTAAGCAGACGGCTATAGTCGCGCGTAACGACATCCCACATAACCACCTTGATGCCTACATGTCTGAGGACACGATACTGCACCGTTCTGATCCATCCATGGGGGGGACGGAAGAGACGGGTATGCAGAATTTCATCGGCCTTTTTAATATTGGCCAGATAGGTCCACGTAAAGTGGCGCATTCCGGAGAGGTGGTTAAAAGTGTGGTTTCCTATCTGATGGCCGCGCCGACGCACTTCTTCCAGAAGGTGGGGGTACTTGACAGCATTCTCACCTACCATAAAAAAAGTGGCTTTGGCATTGAAACGGTCCAAAGTGTCAAGGATGAAGGGGGTAGCCTCGGGGATAGGGCCATCATCAAAAGTCAGGTAAACCGACTTCTGATGATGGTCCATTCTCCACAAAGCATGTGGGAAAAGCCAACGCAAGAATATAGCGGGCTGTTCTATTATCATAGAGAATGTTAGACCTTAGACTTTAGTCGTAATTTATAAGCTATCAACTTCCGAATCCTCGGTTTCTTCTGCCGCTACAGAGGTGTTGTCAATACCTGCAGCACCATACAAACGGTTTTGGAGAGCCTTGTTGAAAGCATTCAGAATCAATACCATATCTTTGGCCTTGTCACTTCCGGCTGCTTGCAGAACCTCGGTAGCGGAATGCATCTGGTAGAGGTAATACATGCAGTCCTTTTCGCTTTGAAGTAGGATCTTGGCAGGCAGACTCATATACCAGTTAATATATTCAACTGCATTGGCTGCCACGGGATAGGCAATCTCCTCGGCCTTCTTCTTGTTGCCAGTGGCAATCCATGCGCGTGCCAGATCCAGTGAGAATCCTGCATAATTATGAGGCAGGGTGGTCGGTGGCAGTACCTTCTCGGCATATGCTATCAGCCGGGCTACCTTATCCTTCTTGCCTTCCTGAAGGAGTCGTGTTGCCAACTGGGCAATCATACGACGGTGAGTGTAACACATACGGGTTACGGTCTCGTCGAGATAGATATTAGGATTGTCCACACCGCCGAAGGCGAAGCGTGTCATGATGTTCTCATACATCTTGTCTGTGTCCATATCTTTTCCCGTCTCGCTGGTCTTGAAGGGTGTGATACGGTTGGCAAGACCTTCCTGTACGAAGTAGTCGCCCAGGTTGCCATAGTTGTCCTTACCGACGGTGATGGCAACGTATAGAGGACGCTCCCAGTTGCACTGAGCCAGCATCTCGTACATCATCATCTCGCTCTTGTAAACGGCACGCTTGCCCTTGAGGCTGATGTGCATAAAGTCGGGGATGCTATCGCCGGCCATCATCATGCCGCTATGCTTAACAGCCTCCTTATCTACGGTAAAGACGATGGAATCTGTTGGGATAATCTGCAACTCGGGGTTGCTATTCAGTACCCACTTGTCTATGATGTTACGCAGCTCGTAGGGATTATCACCCAATACCTGATGCATCATGACGGGATCATCTTTATAGGCCTCTATGGCCTGTTCCAATACACCGGGGCGAACGCTTACACCCTCACGTGTTCCTGCCACATACTGCAGACGACTCCAGTGGATGGGTACTGCAGGACTGTCATAGGCAGGACGCTTCATCTGGTCGATGTACCAGTCTGTCTGCAGATAGGAGAGGTTGCAGACGCGGGCATCGGTACGGAACCCTTCCGTCTCTTGGGCGTACCATAAGGGGAAGGTATCGTTATCTCCATTGGTGAAGATGATGGGGTTGTTGTCTTGCGAGAGTGTCTGCAGATAGTTGCGCCCGAAGTCGCGGCAGGTGAATCGACCGGAGCGATCGTGATCGTCCCACGTCTGGGAAGCCATCTGCACAGGTACCAATACACACAGACAACTCAGAACGGCACAAAGTTTTTCGTTCTTAAGCAACTTCTGCAGATAATCGGCAATAGCGGCAACACCCAGACCCACCCAAATGGCATAGGCATAAAATGAACCGGCATAGGCATAGTCTCGTTCACGAGGCTGCATAGGTGTCTGGTTCAGGTATATGACAATGGCCAGTCCTGTCATAAAGAACAGGAAGAAGACAATACCGAACTGCTTCTCTCCCTCATTGTTGTTCTCCTTGGTGTTGCGGAACAACTGCCAGAAGAGACCCAAAAGGCCCAACAGCAGAGGCAGGCAGTAGAAAACGTTGTGTCCTTTGTTGTTCTTTAAGTCGGAGGGTAGCTTGCTTTGGTCGCCCAAGCGCATATTGTCCAGGAAAGGAATACCCGTCAGCCAGTTGCCGTGTTCCCATTCACCATTACCTTGAATGTCGTTCTGACGACCGGCAAAGTTCCACATGAAATAGCGCCAGTACATGAAATTGACTTGATAAGAGAGGAAGAAGCGGATATTCTCTAACATGGTGGGGGTCTTTACCTGAACCATCTCGCCACAGCGCTCATAGCTCTTGGTTGTACCCTTGACACCGCCCATCCAGCTTTCATATGCTCCACTATGGGCCTCGCTGTACATACGGGGGAAGAGCATGTTCTGCTGATAGATGTATTTCTGGTTATAGCGCTGAATCTCGTAGCGGTCGGGCTCTTCGGGGCTGGCTTTCTCCTTGCGCTGATAGACAGGTGCTTTCTTCTCGCTAACGGGAACGCAATACTGTCCTTCGACTTTCAACTTGACCTGGCTGGTATAAGCCTGTCCGTAAAGGAGAGGACGGTCTCCGTACTGCTCACGACTCAGGTAGGTTCCCAGGGTGAAGATATCCTCGGGAGAGTTCTGGTCCATGGGCGTATTGGCAGAGCTTCGGATTACGATGACAGCGTATGAGCTGTAGCCAATCATAATCATGAGCATACACAGCAGGCTGGTATTCATAAGACGTGCGGAAACAAGGGGCTTGCCCTCTCTCTTGAGGCGCAGCAGTACAAAAAGGACGGCTAAAATGACAATGCCCAGTACGATGCTGGAAATGCCGTATCCGTAGAAGGGGATACCCAACATACCTACGCTAAGCAGATATGAGATGTTCATACGTAGTCGGCTCTGTTGCTTTCTGGTCTCCCAAATGCTCCATAGTACAATGCCAACCAATAGTATGATGTAAATGATAAGACCTGTGTTGAAAGGGTAATTCAGTTGGTTTACAAACAAGAGCTCGAACCATCCGCCTACCTTTACGATACCTGGAACGATACCATACAGTACGGCAGCGATAAGTGCGCCACTACCAACTACTGAGAGCAATGCTCCTTTGAGATTGGGGTTCTTGGCCTTCTTGTAATAGTAGACAAGAACCAATGCCGGTACACAGAGCAAGTTCAGCAAGTGAACGCCAATGCTGAGTCCTGTAAGATAGGCTATCAGGATAAGCCATCGGTCGCTTCCCGCTTCGTCTGCATGGTCTTCCCACTTCAGCATCAGCCAGAATACCACAGCGGTGAAGAGGCTACTATATGCATATACTTCGCCTTCTACGGCACTGAACCAAAAGGTGTCAGAGAAAGTATAAACCAGTGCTCCCGTCAAAGCGCTGGCTTCAACGGTGATGAGCTGGGCAATGTTTTTCAGCTGGCCGTTCTCGCCTACCAATTTGCGCCCCAGATGGCTGATGCTCCAGAAGAGGAACATGATACAGGCGGCACTGAACAAAGCGCTCATGGTGTTGACCATGCGGGCTACCAGTGCGGGATCGCTCACAAACTGGGTAAACAGATTAGCTGTAAGCATAAAGAAAGGTGCCCCAGGGGGATGTCCCACCTCCAACTTGTAAGCTGTGGTGATAAACTCCGGGCAGTCCCAAAAACTTGCCGTGGGCTCTATCGTACTACAGTACACAAAGGCCGCAATGGCAAAAGTAATCCAACCCATCAGGTTGTCTACTAGTCTGAACTGTTTCATTTTAGTGTGTTTATTTTGTTATTTTTATTGCTTGCATCGTGCAAAAATACTATTTTTTCTTCTGTTATGCCTTCTTCCATGGCAAAATTATTATCCTTTAACCATGTTCAGCACGACAATTAATATTCCGTAACGAAAAGCTTTCCCCAATAAGATGCTTAGGAAGGAGAGGCTCAAATTGGCTCTCATGTATCCCAATGTTACAGCCAGTGCACTGCCTAGAACGGGCAGAAAGCAGAAGAACCCCATCCAAGCACCTCGTCCTTGCAGCCAGCGTTGCGTCTTCTCCACCTTCTCGCGTTTCACGTGAAGGTATTTCTCTATCCACTCTATTTTCCCTAAGCTGCCAACCCAATAGTTGAACATGCTACCTAACACATTTCCTATAGTTGAACTGATAAATAGGGGCCAAGGCTGTAAACCTGCCAGAAGAAGTCCCGCCAACAGCGTTTCGCTGCTGAAGGGAAAGACGCTGCCTGCTATGAAGGCAGCAATTCCCATTCCCACATATCCCAGGGGAATCATATATTGTATTAGGGCGTCCATAAATTATAATAAGCCATAATGCCGCACATAAGCAGCGAAAGAATAAAGAATGCATTACTCACCCAACTCCTTGTCAAGGAGAAGTAATGGGCTATTAGCGGACATGCGCTGACTACGAGCAACGCCATGGTGTTCTGATACTCGTGGGGTTGCAACAGTAGGTAGAAGATGAGTAGAATCGTTTGTGTTGTATAAATGTAGAGTACCATTCTAACTCGTATCTTATCATTGTATCTGGTATGTAAATAATGAATTAAAGCTACCAGACTAAGTAGGATAACAATTCCGGCGGATAGCTTCCAGTTGAAAGGTGTTTCCTGTAATGCTTGCCATGTGGCTGGCTGCCATAAGAAATGCGTGGTAGCGAAGTCTGTTATGCTGTCTGTATTATCCATATAAAAGCACCATGCGCCCCAGCACCAATAGGGTGTTATAAGTCCTAATATACCTGCCCAGAATCCGCGCCATGTAAAAGAGCGCAGGAATCCTATTAAATAAATGAAATATAGAAGGGCCATGGGTAGGAAGACTGCAGTAAAAAAGCTTCCGATTCCTAAAAAGAGGAAACTGTGGAATGTCCATACGGTTGGATCGTAAAGTTGGTAGCAACGGAACAGAAGATAATAACTCATGGCCAGACATGCCGCACTGATGGCTGGGGCTTCTAATGGATGCATGAATGCCAGGCTGGAAGCAAGTATAAGCCAGATACAAGCCATCAGTCGAGTACGAATGCGAATGATGGCTTGTACGCTATTTGTTTCCATGCAGATATATGCGGTGATGGCACATAACACCCATCCCATGATGATACTTGTTGAAAAAGACTGTTGAGGCCACCACCATAGGATGGTTGCCAATACAGCACAGACGGGCATCGTTACCGAACTTTCTGCTACGTTATTCTGGAATCTGTTCTTTCTTGTCACAGATCTGCACCGATGTCTTTGCGGAAGTATTTGTCCTTGAATTGAATCTTCTGAGCCTCAGTGAAACTCTTTTTTAGAGCTTCGGCTTTGTCTGTCCCGTAGCTGCTGACAGCAATTACGCGTCCGCCATTGGTAACTACCTCGCCGTCCTTCAGGGCTGTTCCTGCATGGAATACTACGCTACCCTCAACCTGGTCTATACCACTGATGGGATAGCCCTTCTGATAGCTGCCGGGATAGCCACCGCTTACCAACATCACGCAGACAGCACTGCGTGTGTCAAACTCTATATTACGCTGTGCTAAGGTTCCTGTGGCTACGCCTTCAAAAAGATCAACAATATCACTCTTCAAACGCAGCATGACGGTCTCTGTCTCTGGGTCGCCCATGCGGACGTTGTACTCGATGACATAAGGTTCGGGAGTACCTGTGAGTGTGTTTGTACGGTTGATAAGGCCGAAGAATATGAAGCCTTTATAGTCAATGCCATCGGCAGCCAAACCTTCAACGGTGGGACGGATGATGCGGTCCTCTACCTTCTTCATCCATTCTGTAGTGGCAAAAGGGACGGGACTTACACTGCCCATACCACCCGTGTTAAGGCCTGTATCGCCTTCGCCAATGCGTTTGTAGTCTTTGGCTTCGGGTAGAATCTTGTAATCCTTTCCGTCAGTCAGCACAAATACAGAACATTCTATACCGCTCATGAACTCTTCTATTACTACTCTGCTGCTGGCATTGCCGAACATACCACCCAGCATCTCTTCCAATTCCTTCTCTGCCTCTTCCAATGAAGGCAGAATCAGCACGCCCTTACCCGCGCAAAGGCCATCAGCTTTTAATACGTATGGGGGCTGCAAGGTCTTCAGGAAAGCTTTTCCTTCCTGTAGGTGTTCACCATCAAAGGTCTGATAGGCAGCCGTTGGGATGTCGTGACGTTGCATAAACCCTTTGGCAAAATCCTTACTGCCCTCCAATACGGCACCTGCTTTGCTGGGACCAATAACAGGAATATTCATCAGTTCGGGGTCGTTCTTGAAGTAGTCATAAATACCTTTCACCAATGGATCCTCGGGGCCTACTACTACCATCTGAACACGGTTTCTCAACACAAAAACCTTAATGGCGTCGAAGTCGTCGGCCTTCATATTTATATTCTCACCAACTGTTGCTGTGCCAGCATTACCTGGGGCTATAAACAGTTTCTCACATTTTTTGCTCTGAGCAATTTTCCAAGCTAAGGCGTGCTCACGTCCGCCACTTCCTAGCAATAATACTACCATATCGTTACTTTAAATAATCTTCGAAATACTGTGTGATACGTTCATGCAGATGCACACTCTTGTGTCCAGCCATGTTATGTCCTTCACCAGGGTAGACGAAGAAATCAGGCTGTGTGCCGGCTTCTGTACATGCATTCAGGAATTGAAGCGCATGCTGGGGAACCACTGTCGGATCGTTCATGCCAATGATAATCTGCAGTTTTCCCTTAAGGTTCTTTGCTTTGTTGATAAGGCTTGTCTGCTCGTAGCCTTCAGGATTTTGTTCAGGCGTATCCATGTATCGTTCGCCATACATTACTTCGTACCACTTCCAATCAATAACAGGACCGCCGGCTACTCCTACTTTGAAAACATCAGGATAGTTGGTCATTAGTGAGGTGGTCATAAATCCGCCAAAGCTCCATCCGTGAACGCCAATTCTGTCGGCATCTATGTAGGAAAGGCTTTTCAGGTAGGTTACACCACTCATTTGGTCGCGCATCTCAACCTGCCCCAAGTGGCGGAATGTCGCCTGCTCGAAATCTCGGCCGCGGTCTTCGCTACCTCTGTTGTCCAAAACGAAGATGATGTAGCCCTTCTGTGCCATGTAGGTCTCCCAACTTCTGCTAGCCCAGTGCCATGATGCCTCAATGCTGTGAGCATGAGGTCCTCCGTAAACGTAAACTACTGTGGGATATTTCTTGTTGGGATCGAAGTCGGCAGGTTTCACCATACGCCAGTACAAATCCGTAACACCATCCTCGGCCTTTACGCTTCCGCTCTCGAAGATAGGCTGGTACCATCCTTCCCAAGGATCGGAAGCTATCTGCAAGAGGGTACTCTTGCCTGTTTTGGTGTTGGTGACGGCGCAAGCACGGGGTACATCAGGTTCCTGCCAGGTATCAACCAGCCAAAGACCATCTTCTGACAGTTTAGCCTGATGAACACCTTTGCCGTTATCCAGTAAGGTGCGCTTCTTGGTCTTTATATTAAGGCTGTAGATGTTACGCTGCAAATCGCCAGCTTCCTTGGTTATGATGATCGCACTTTTGGTGGCAGGGCAGAAACCCTCAATGCTTTTTACTACCCAGTTGCCAGAGGTCAGTTGACCTAACTCGCGACCCTCTGTATCCATGAGATAGAGGTGCGTAAATCCGTCCTTCCAACTCCAGTAGATAAACTTGCTGCTATCCCAGGGCAGGAAAGTGATTGGATGCTGGGGTTCTACGTACTTGTCGCTCGTTTCTGTATAAAGTGTCTTGATCTTGTTGCCAGTAGCCACATCGTAGGCATTTAACGTGCAGTGGTTCTGGTCGCGATTCAGTTCATACAGGTACAAAGTCTTGTCGTCTGGTCCCCAAGCAATGTTGGTGAAATAGCGGTCTGTAGGGTCACCGACGTTCAGATAGATGGTATTCTCCGTATCCAAATCGAAGATGCCTATGGTTACCTGATGCGAAGTCATTCCTGCCATAGGATACTTGTCGGGCTCCAACTCTGCTTCACGCTTAAAGGTATTCACCTGTGGATAGTCAGCTACCATACTTTGGTCCATGCGGTAGAAAGCCAGTTTCTTGCCGTTGTTACTCCAGAATGTGCCTTTATAGATGCCAAATTCGTCTCGATGAACGCTCTGACCGTAGACAATTTCGCGTGAACCGTCCTTCGATAGTTGAACATCGTGTCCGTCTGCATAACGAACCCACAGGTTGTCGTCGCGCAGAAATGCTGCTGCATTTGATGCTTTGCACCACTCTAGCAACCCTTTGGGGTTGGGGCGTTGTGGTTTCTCTGGCTCTTGATAGTCAGCAGTCTTGCCGTTGGCGGGGTTTACCTCATAGGTATTCTTCCCCTCGTCCTTGTAGATCAGTTTTCCGTCCTGCCACTTATAGTCCCAATGTTGGGGAACGGAAACCTTATGATTCTTGCCGCCGAAGTTTAATTCCTCCAGCGTGAAAAGTTTCTGTGCCATTGCTTGCGTTGCCAATATGAGCAAAAAGGCTAATGTCAGTTTAGTCTTCATCGTTGTCGAAATACCTTTTACTGAAATTTTTGTTACCGCCTTTGTTGCGGTCGAATGATTTCTTGGAGCCGCGGTCGAAGCTTTTTCCACCGTCTTTGCGAAAATCCTTACGGTCGCTCTTTCCTTTCTTAAAGTCGCGTCTGTCTTCACCCCAATCCTCTCTCTTGGGTTTACGCATGCGCTCCTTGGGGTTCTCTTCCAGCTTGTCCTTGAACTCGCGATGCTGCTTGAAGCGTTTGTGGTCGGCCATCAACCGACGTTCCTTAGCAGTCTTTATGTCGCCACCCTCAGCACGCATATCATTGAACTTGCCGCTAAAGATCTGATATTTGCGCAACTCGCACTCCAGACTTCCGTTGTACAACGGTGTGCGTAGTGACGGCTTCAGGCCAATCTGGTCAAAACATTCTTCGCGATAACTTAATACCCATGCCTCGTTGTCTATGAACTGGTGTTTCAATCGTTCGCCAATCATTTTGTAGAGCCCCAGCAGGTCGGGAGCAGAAATACGCTCTCCGTAGGGTGGATTGGTGATGATGATACTCTTTTCCTGAGGCTGCGTAAAGTTGGCGAAGTCCTGTTGCTGGATGGTAATCTCCTTGCTCAGGCCGGCTGCCTTGACATTGGTCGTAGCAATGGCAACGGCGTTGCGGTTGATATCGTAACCATAGATATGATGCTCAAAGGGGTGCTCCTTGCTGTCATCCTCATAGATCTTGTCAAATAGTTCCTGATCAAAGTCAGGCCACTTTTCGAAGGCATACCCTTTCCTGTAAACACCAGGGGCGATGCCACGGGCAATCAAAGCTGCTTCAATGGCGATGGTACCGCTTCCGCACATCGGATCGATAAGGTCGCACTGGCCGTCCCAGCCCGTCAGCATGATAATACCGGCTGCCAATACCTCGTTCAAGGGAGCCTCTACGCTCTCTTGACGATAACCACGACGGTGCAGGCTCTCGCCTGAACTATCTAATGACAGTGTGCAGTCGTATTCTGCTACATGGATGTGCAACTGCAGATCAGGATTGTTGATTCGGATGTTTGGACGGTTGCCAGTCTTCTCGCGGAACTGATCCACGATGGCATCCTTCACCTTATAGGCAACAAACTTGCTATGGCGAAACTCGTTGCTAAACACCACACTATCAACGGCAAAGGTGGTGTCGTTACTCAAGTAAGTCGTCCAGTCAATTTCCTTGATGGCATCATATACTTCGTCGGCACTAGTGGCACGGAAGTGTTTGATGGGTTTTAGTATCTTTATGGCAGTGCGTAGCTGGAAGTTTGCGCGATACATCATTTCTTTATCGCCTGTAAAGCTGACCATACGTCTACCTATCTGTATATTGTTGGCACCAAGGTCAGTTAGTTCCTTAGCCAATACTTCTTCAAGACCCTGAAAGGTCTTTGCAATCATTTCAAACTCCATGAAATTATTTTATTGTTTTAACTCTAAACTTTATCAAAGCCCTCCCCAATCTTCGGGTCTTACTACGTGGCTCTTGCGTTTCTTTGCCTGAACCAGTTGTTCGCCCGGCTGTGTGCTTTCTGTTACCCAAAGGTTACCGCCCACAACGGTACCTTTAGCCAATGTGATGCGTCCCAGAATGGTAGCATTACTGTACACAATAACGTCGTCCTCCAAGATCGGATGACGAGGAACACCCTTTATGGGGTTACCTTTATCGTCCAACGGAAAACTCTTGGCACCGAGTGTCACACCCTGATACAACTTCACGTTGTTGCCTATGATGCAGGTGGCGCCTATTACCACACCTGTTCCGTGGTCTATTGTGAAGTGGTCGCCTATGGTAGCACCTGGGTGAATGTCTATTCCCGTCTCACTATGCGCCATTTCTGTTATGATACGTGGTATAAGGGGGACGCCCAAAACCAGTAGTTCATGGGCAATGCGATAGTTGGTAACCGCCTTGATAACAGGATAGCAACTGATGATTTCTCCGTACGACTCTGCTGCGGGGTCGCCATTGTAAGCTGCCTCAACGTCTGTAGCCAGAATACTTCGGAGCTTAGGCAAGCGGGCAATGAAAGCCTCGGCCATCTCCTGAGCCTTGACAGCAAGGCAAGAACGTTCGCCATGACATTCATTATCCTCACTGCAGAAACACAGTCCTGCTTGAATCTGTTGTGAGAGCAAGGTGTACAGGCGTTCTACGTTTACACCCATGTGGTAGTGTAACGTCTGACTGCTTAGTGTGGAATGGCCATAAAAACCTGGGAAAAGAATAGCGCGGCACAAATCTACTATCTCAGACAGAACAGCTCCTGAGGGTAGGGGCTCGCCATCGTTGTGCTTATGGAATAGTCCACGTAACGAGCTGCTTTCTGACAACTCGGCCACAGTCTGTTCCATCAAGTGATTCAGTGTTGTAGCACTCATAAAAAATCAAAATGTGACAAAAAGTGCTGCAAAGGTAAGAATACTTTCGCGTGTGCGCAAATAATATGTAGGAAATGTTTCCTAAACACGCAGGAAAATCTTTTTTCGGTACATAATGTACAGAATCAGGAAAAGGATGGTGGTATTGCTCAGTTGGAGGATAAAGTCATAGTAATCGCCCAAGTATTGTTCCAACCCGAAGAAGAGTGACTTGCTTACGCTGCGGAAGCTGATGACGTGACTGACCACATAGGCTGTAATACTGTTCATGCCATACACCTTCAGTACGGTCAGGTTCTTGTTGTGTCCCAAACAGTCTACCCACAGGTAAAAAAATCCCATCAATAGGAAGCAGTAACCGCTGCTTACCAGAACCATGGATCCTGTCCAGATATGTTTAATAACGGGATGTATTGTGCCCCAGGTCCAACCAAGTGCCACCATGGCAATGCCAATGAGAAGGAGAAGGGAAGCCCCTTCTAAACTCTCCCTTTGGGGGCGAAGTTTTTTAGATTGACCATTGGAAAAAGAGCACTCACCCAAAGGGGGAGCGGGGAGGGGGCTGTCCTTTTTCTTCAATATCTGCCCAGCCAGAACACCGCTGAGCACTGTCACCACAAAGTTCAGGCTGCTCAGAATCCATGTGTAGGTATATGATTCCTTTACCACAACCTGCCCCTCTATAATCTGGGCTGTATCGCGGAAACGTCCCAATACCATTGTGTCTATGCCTTCTGCCAGGTTGCCGTGTGGCGTATAGTCGCCCCCTCCATAACTGCCAATGGTGATAAACTCCATGGCGCCCCAGAAGGTCAGTAGCAGGGCTACAGCTATGCCAATCTGTGTCTTCCAACTGGTATGCAGATAAATAAGTGCGCTGAAGAAATAACCCACGGCAATGGCCTGTAGGGTATTGGTGAACAGATAGATTCTGTCAGGGTCGAGTGCCATCAGATTTCCCTGCACCATCATGCCGAATATCCACAAGAGCAGCACACGCTTCCCTAATCGCCAGTAATGATTGGAGATTTTGAATTTTGAATTTTGAATTTTATATTTTTCCTCTCGGTATTTACCGAGGCTGTATGGTATTGCCACGCCTGCCATAAACATGAACAGCGGCATCACCAAGTCCCATGGCGAGAAGCCTTCCCACTTCTTATGGGTAAAGCATTCCATAACAGCGGCCATCCATGGCGTGTCTATTACCTCTGCCAGTTCTTCCATGATGTCGGAAATGGCGACCAAAAACAACAGGTCGAAGCCTCTTAGGGCATCGAGTGATTCAAGACGGCGATTTGTGGGATAATTCAAAATTCAAAATTTATAAATTCAAAACAACTAAAGTCTAATGTCTAGCGTCTAAAGTCTTTTGTACGACAAACAGTTTGTCGTTGCGACGGACTTTTGTTCCTTCCGTAGAGATGCTAACGTACCAGCCTTTCTTGGCGGTATCTACAGGACCGTCATCGTTGCGAATTTCTTTGGCTGTCAAACGAAGACACCCTGTGGTGGGACCGGTCACCATAATCTCGTCGTCCTTGTTCAATTCGCAGGCTTCGATTTTGAATTCTGCTACGCCCAACTTGCTGAAATAGCGTACTACCTTGCCGCAATACATCTTCTTTTCCGTTGCCAAACTGCCGTAGTTGGCCGTATATTCCATGATGGTGCTTCCCTGATAGTATCCATCCCAAAAACCGCGATTGAAGACACGGCTCAGGCGCTCATCCCACTTAGCTTTCTGGTCCTCTGTGAACTGAGGTGTCTCCTCGGGATGGTTCTTGTCATGGAGTACAGCTTCTATGGCCTCGTTATAGCATCGTACTACTGTATCCACATATTCGGGACCACGGGCACGACCTTCTATCTTCATCACCCTGACTCCAGACTCCATCAGACGATCCAGGAACGAGATTGTTTTCAAATCTCTGGGACTCATGATATACTTGTTCTCTATGTCCAGCTCTGTACCTGTTTCTGCGTCCTTTACCGTGTAGCGACGTCGGCACAACTGCATACATTCGCCTCGGTTGGCACTACGGCCCCAGTTGCTCTCGCTCAGGTAGCACTTGCCGCTTATGGCCATGCAGAGGGCACCGTGGCAGAACATTTCTATGCGAATCAGTTCGCCCTTAGGTCCACATATGTTCTCTTCCTGAATGCGGCGGTAAATCTCTGCCACCTGATCCATATTCAGTTCGCGGGCCAACACTACCACATCGGCAAACTGAGCGTAGAAGCGGAGTGCCTCTATGTTGGAGATGTTCAATTGTGTACTCAGGTGCACCTCTTGACCTATTTGCTTGCAGTAGCTCATTACGGCTATGTCGCTGGCTATTACAGCGCTGATGTTAGCCTCTTTGGCTGCATCCAAAATCTGCCGCATCAGGGGCAGGTCCTCGCCATAGATGATGGTATTCACTGTCAGGTAACTCTTAACACCGCAGAGACGGCATTCTTCGGCAATGCGCTTCAGGTCGTCTATACTGAAGGTACTGGCCGAGTGGGCCCTCATATTCAGGTTCTCGATACCAAAGTAAATGCTGTCTGCTCCTGCTCTCAGGGCTGCCGCCAGACATTCGGGCGACCCAACGGGGGCCATTATCTCAAAGTCTTTTCTTTCCATGTGATATCTTTTTCGCTGCGAAGGTACAAAAAAAATCCCACACCCATCTATTCGGATGTAGGATTTTTGATGGCCTCGTGCACAAACCAACCAATCTTTGGGGTCAGGGTGTTTGTCTGGGTATCCTCTACGGCTCCCACAAAACCGGCTCTGAGCTCCAATGGAATTTCCTTTTCTACAGCACCGTCAGGTCTTACAATCCTATATTTGAACCCTACGCGTGTCTGCTCAGCAGGCATATTCTTGGTGTAAGGAACGTGGTTGCGTGTCACACCCTCTTCGTTGGGGAAGAACTTCAGCAGCCATCCGTTCAGCTGGGTAGGCATCTCGTCGCTGCATGCACCGCCCCTGAACTTTTTCACGCGATGTTTCTTGACAATATCCTGCCAGAATTCCTGATTGGGCGTCCCTTCGACAGCGTGGACAAACTCTGTCAGTATCGGCTCCAATTCCTTCAGCCACTTACCTGTTCCGTAGGCCTCCAGTTTGCATGTCCTGTCAAGTACGCTTTGCCAGTCTTCAGGTGTTCCCTTCAGTGTAATGCTGGGGATGCCGCAAGAGATGCTCATAGTAATGTATTCAAAGTATGACTTCATACAGTCCATCAGTGTTATTTGCGAGGCTATACGCTCAACGGGAGAGGTTGTTGTAAAGTCGGCCGTGATGGTTTGGGCAATGTCGCCCTTGGTGTTTTCGTTAATCTTGGATGTGAAGTCTCCCATCAACTTTGGCCAGTCGGCTTTCTTGCTCAGTAAGTTTTCCTCCGAATTGACAACCAATTCCTTCTTTCCCTCGTGATTTACCAGTAGCGGACGCATCTCCTCAGTGTGTGCATTCACGTAGTTGGAAAATCCCTGAGTGATGAGTATCCATATCATATCAGGCGTCAGAACTACCGACTGATGGTTGGCATAGGCCCTGACGATGCACTGGTAGAAAGCATCTTCTCCCAGGTTTAGCAATTGCTCATCGCCAAAGCTGCAGGCAATGATTTTCTTCTTCTCTTTAGGACGGTGCCAATCGTATATAAGTAGACTTGCTATTATGTCTCCCTTAACGAAGTATGACTTCTCTTTCTCAACTTTTCCAAGTTTCTCGTCAACGACAAAGGTAATGCTGCCCTTTTCTTGAGCAATAATCTTTGTGTTCTGTGCCCATCCTGTTAGTGTGACAAGGGCAAGCAATGCAGCAAGGATGATTTTCTTTCTCATATTCGTTCTCTTTTTCTTCGTGCGTTATTTTTTTATATATAAACACATGTGAAGTAATGACAAATATCCCTCAGTGTGTTTTTTCTGCTACAAATATAATTATTTGTTTGATTTACCCTTATTATAATCGATGTTATTTAAATAAATTTAGCAATTCAGATACAGAAAAGCCTGCCGTCCATATGAGGGAAAGCAGGCTGCTGGTTTTGTATAATATACTATTTACTGCCTTAGTGGAGTAGTTCTGCGACCGCGTGAGAGAATGTTGCCTTCAATTGGTGTTGCAGTGCTGTCTGTGATTTCTTCGCTCGCAGCGCGAGTACGCCCCCAATCATTACGATAACCATATCCGTATGCGTTTACGTAAGGAGTCCAGTCGTAATAGTCGGTTATCTTGTACAGACGGAAGCCTGTGCCGGTATTGAAGAAGGTGCCTGTGAAGTAGTCGTTGGTCATGTGATAGTCGCTGATGCGCGTATCCAGATTGTGGTCATAGTCATAATGCATGGTGAGTACGCCGTTGTCAACTGACCAACTGAACTCATAATACTGATACTCGTAGGGACCGTCTTCATAGTAATCTACCTGCTTTCCCCAGCCATAGGTTGCATAATCATATTCGGGGTAAAAGGTGAGGTAGGTGTTATAGCTGTCAAAAGTGTACTCGCGACCGTATCTGTCAACATATGTATAATACATACCGAAGTCGCCTCTCCACTCACCTGAGAGTACCATAGACTGATTGATGTCTTCCAAATTGCAAGAAGATAACAGGGCTATTATGCCAAAAACTGTGAAGAAGCTGTATAAACGTTTCATATCCTTAGAGCTTAGAAATTATCAACTACTGCAAAGGTACGGTTTTTTAATTTATGAAAAAAGGGAAATGGAGAAAAGAAGGTAGGATTTTTCCTAAAGTGAAACAGAAATCCCCCTTAGTAGTTGAGCTAAGAGGGATTTTGTGGGGGTGCCCGGAACGGGACTCGAACCCGTACGACCGCAATGGTCAAGGGATTTTAAGTCCCTCGTGTCTACCAATTCCACCATCTGGGCAGCCTTAAGCGGGTGCAAAAATATAAAGAAGTAGGGGATTGACAAAATAAAAATGCATTTATTTTTGCTTTTCCCCCTTATCTGTTATTTACAACAAGCGTATTGTTAATATAACTTACTCTATAACGGAAGAGAGGTTTGCCTGCTTCGCCCTTGGTGATATAGCCTACGTTATTGAGGTCGTATGTGCGTTTACAGCCTTTTTCGCATGTTGCAAATCCGTTTTTAATGGTAAGCGGCTTGGTGATGTTGTAATCGTTGTAGCAGTTGGAACAGGCAAGGTCGAAGCATACCACTTGGCTCTCTGTCTTACCAATTTCAGGTATATTGGGAAGGCCTATGATAAGTCCGCTCAGCCCCAAATTAAAACCTGTATAACCCACAATGGCCGTAAGGGGAACATTGGATGTCACGGACGAACCTTTAAAAACGAACTCCTTGCCATCCTTAGAGAAGGTAACGGTGCAGAACTCACCCATGCTGTTGCATGCAATGTTAAGGGCAGAAGCCTGATAGACATTTTCAAACACAAATTTGGCAGGCAGATTGCAGTAGGTGTAGTCAGCATCCTGACACCCAAAAACCGTCAACAGACAGCATATAATTAATAACCGTTTCACCATCTTAACTAAAGTCTAAAGTCTAAGGTCTAAAGTCTAACAAAGAACTTTCCGCCTTCTCCATCTTCTCAAAATTGAAACCCTTCCAGACCTCGTCCATTAGAGCGGCAATTTGTGCTGTGCAGAGGTTGCCAATAGATCCCTCATGAGTGTGGTGCACCTCTTTGCAGGGGGTGAACTTGCCTGCCTCAATGTCGAGGCCCACCTTCTTGTAGGCGTCGCGGAAAGGCATGCCTTCTGTGGCCAGGCGGTTGACCTCCTCGACAGAGAACATAAGATCGTATCGCGAATCAGAGAGGATGTCCTCGTTGACCTTTATCTTAGTAATAATATATGTGGTCATCTGCAGGCAGTCGCGCAACTCCTGGAAGGCTGGCAGGAACACCTCTTTTATAATCTGGAGGTCGCGGAAGTAGCCGCTTGGCAGATTGTTCATGATAAGGGTTATCTGCTGAGGCAGGCCCTGCAGTTTGTTACATTTGGCACGGGTCAATTCGAAGACATCGGGGTTCTTCTTGTGTGGCATGATGCTGGAACCTGTGGTACAGTCATTGGGTAGTTTTACGAAGGCAAAGTTCTGGCTACTGAACATGCAGGCATCAAAAGCCAACTTACTGATGGTACCAGCAATGCTGGCAAGGGCAAAGGCCACGTTACGCTCGGTCTTGCCACGTCCCATCTGAGCATATACCACATTGTAGTTCATGGAGTCGAAGCCGAGTAACTCTGTGGTCATCGTGCGGTTCAGTGGGAAACTGCTTCCATAACCAGCGGCAGAGCCCAGGGGGTTGCGGTTGGTCATGCGGAAGGCTGCCTGCAAGAACATCATGTCGTCCACCAGACTTTCTGCATAAGCGCCAAACCAGAGGCCAAAACTGCTGGGCATAGCTACTTGCAGGTGCGTATAGCCAGGCATCAGTACGTTCTTATAACGCTCGCTTTGTGATTGCAGTTGCTGGAACAGTTCTATGACGTCTGTAGCAATATCCTTAAGCTGACGACGAATAAAAAGTTTCAGGTCTACCAGCACCTGATCATTCCTGCTTCGGCCAGAATGGATCTTCTTACCCACGTCGCCTAATTTGCGGGTCAGCATCAACTCCACCTGAGAGTGGACATCCTCTATGCCTTCCTCGATAACAAACTCGCCCTTTTTGATCTGAGCGTGAATGTTCCTGAGTTCTGACAGGAGTTGCTGCAGCTCATCGGCCCGCAAAAGCCCGATGCTTTCCAACATGGTGATGTGGGCCATAGAGCCCAATACGTCAGCTTCTGCAAGGTAGAGGTCCATTTCGCGGTCGCGACCTACGGTGAAACGCTCTATCTTGTCCTGAATCTCAAATCCTTTATCCCAAAGTTTTGCCATCTTTTTATTTACATTGAACACCAACTTTCATCTGATTAAACTGACTCTCAACTCTACCCCTAAACTTACGATTAATAAGGAATGCTTGCCAGCATCTGTGCCAGGCCGTCTACTCCCTGCTGCAACTTGCTGCCTATTACTTGCTTGATGAAGAAATTCAGGTCAGCCTTGACCGTGAGCTTCATAGCGCACTCCGAGTCTGTGGCAGGCAGCAACTGTATCCACATATTGGCCAGAATGGGCGCACCCTCCAAGGCAAACTTGATGGTCTTATTATCCTCTCGTTCTATGATGCGCAGGGTGATGTTACCCACAGGGGAGGATCCAGATACGCTGTCCGTGTCGAATTGCAATCCACGCAATTTCTCCAGAACGGCATCCAACTGCTCAGGAGAGGCTTTGTCTCCGGCTTGCTCCAACATCTTCTCGCGAATCATGGGGTTATCCAGATTCTGCTGAATAACAGCCAAATTATTCAGGTCGGACAACCGACCGTAAACTCGCTCCACAGGAGCCGGAATCTTCTTAACGTCGCTCTTATACTCTGCCATAATTCGGTCTATAGTGCTCTAAACTCTAAACTGATCATCATCCGTTCCAGTGAGCGGGATCCTTGCGCCACTCGTGCAGAACCTCAACCTCATCCTCGGTGATGTAGCCTGTCTTAACGGCCTGAGCCACAACGGCCTCATAATTGGTGAGGGTGAGGAGTTTAACCTTAGCGTCAGCAAAGGCTTTCTCGGCAACAGGGAAACCATAGGTGTAGCTGGCAACCATACCAACCACCTCGCAACCATTGTTACGGATGGCCTCTACAGCCTTCAAGCTGCTACCGCCTGTGCTGATGAGGTCTTCAACCACAACCACCTTCATGCCGGGTTTCAGCTCGCCCTCAATCAGGTTCTCCAGTCCGTGATCCTTTGGTTTGCTACGAACATAGACAAAGGGTAGGTTCAGTGCATCGGCTACCAAGGCACCCTGAGCAATGGCACCTGTTGCTACGCCGGCAATGGCGTCAACATCCTGAAAGTTCTCGAGGATAGTACGTGTGAGCTCAATCTTAACGAAAGAGCGAAGGTCGGTATAAGAAAGAGTCTTGCGGTTATCGCAGTAGAAAGGACTCTTCCAACCGCTGGCCCACGTGAATGGAGCGCTGGGCTGCAATTTAATGGCTTTAACTTTCAGTAATTTCTCAGCAAAAATGGACTCTAATGTATTCATATTTCTTTTGTTATGTTTCTTTTCGGGGGGCAAAGGTACAAAGAAAAGATGATACAGAGCGTGTTGACGATATTAAATTTTATAAAAACTCCTCTACCATATCCATTATCGCATGTGTTTCGAACCCTCTTGATAAAGCGTGACGTACAAGTTTGCCCTTACGAATGTACGGATCTGTGTCTTTAAGCTGGCGGTTTTTCTGTGAAAGAATATGCAAGAGAACCCCCCGGTATTCCTCTTCGGAGATGGTGTCCAGTCCTTTGTTGATGTCTGTACTATCCATCTCCAGCATACGCAACATTTGTCCAATCTTGATGCGTCCCCAATGATTGTAGCGAAACTTGTCGAGACTGTATGCGCGACAGAAACGTTGATTGTCAATATATTTCTCTTCTATAAGAGCACCGATTGCCTTTTCCGCCTGAGAAGAGGAAAGTCCCCAAAGTAGCAGTTTTTTGCGTATCTCTGAACTGCAGTGTTCACTGCCGCTGCAAAGGGCGGCAGCGCGAGAAAGGGCTTGGTCATAGGTGAGCGGTTTCATTCTTTAATGGCTGAAATAAATCTGGGTTTATCGAACATGTCCAGATGAGTGTAGATTTGGAAGAATCCCATTTTTGTAAGCAGTTCGGCTGTCTCGGTGGGATATGCCTGATTGATCTCGAAGTACAGATGCCCCCCAGGTCTAAGGTGCTGGCAAGCATATTGCGCGATGGCTCGATAGAAGAGAAGCGGGTCATCGTCAGGTACAAAAAGTGCCAAATGAGGCTCGTAATCCAATACGTTACTATCCATCTGTGCAGCTTCTTTCTGACAGATATATGGCGGATTGCTGACTATAACGTCCCATTGTTGCTTTGTGGGCGAAGGATGTAAAATATCTTCCTGATGAAAATCTACCTTGGCCTGCAGTTTTTGGGCATTCTCCTTGGCAATCCGCAAAGCATCAAGGGAAATGTCAAATGCCGTTACCTGATACCCCAATATGGCTAAGGAGGTGGCTATGCATCCGCTACCCGTTCCGATGTCCAGGACGGAGCAAGGGGTAGGGGATTGCTGGCTGATGAGACGGACAAGTCCTTCTGTCTCGGGCCTGGGAATCAAAACGCCCGGTTCGACGTGAAAAGTGTGTCCGCAGAAATCGGCTTGCCCCAAAACATACTGCACAGGTTCTTTTCTGAGAAGTCTGTCGATAATATTTTGCAGTAAAGCCTGTTTGTCTGAAGATAATTCATTATCTTTGCCTAATAAAACTTGTGTGGAATCCAGTCCGAACGCGACCTCCATGACTAACATGTAAAGGGCGCGTGCCTCTCGTTGAGGATAGACGGATAAAAGTTCTTGCAGGTAATTCATGTTGCAAAAGTACAAAAAACATTGGACATCGGACATAGAACATTAAACATTTTATGGATTGTGAATTAAAATATATGGAGCGCTGTATCCAATTGGCCAAATGTGGGGCGGTAGGTGCTCCTCCTAACCCAATGGTTGGTGCGGTGATTGTGTATGAAGGTAAAATTATCGGTGAGGGTTATCATAGAAGGTGTGGAGGGCCGCATGCCGAGGTTAATGCTATCCGCAGTGTTCAGGATGAGTCGCTATTGAAAGAAAGTACTATTTATGTCAGTTTGGAGCCTTGTTCGCATTATGGGAAGACACCGCCTTGCGCTGATTTGATAATAGAAAAGCACATACCTCGAGTAGTGGTTGGCTGTATGGATCCATTTGCTAAGGTAAACGGACAGGGAATCAGAAAGTTGCGCGAGGCAGGAGTGGAAGTGAAAGTGGGTGTGTTGGAAAAAGAATGCTTGGAATTGAATAGAAGGTTCATTACCTTTCATCAGTTGCATAGGCCTTGGGTAATGCTGAAATGGGCGCAGAGTGAAGATGGGTTCATAGATGTGGAACGACAGACAGACGTGCAACCGGTGAAATTCTCCTCACCCTTTACTCGTACGCTTGTTCACCAGTTGCGAGCCATGCATCAGGCAATTATGGTAGGTACAAAAACAGTTTTGATGGACAATCCGACGTTAACCACTCGTTTTTGGGACGGTCCTAATCCTCTTAGGATAACCATAGATCGTAAGGGTGTTTTGCCAGAATATGTTCATTTGAAAGACGGGAAGGTTCCGACGATAATCTATAATCATGGTGATTTGAATGAAATCCTGAGTGATTTGCATGTACGTGGTGTCCAGTCGCTGATGGTGGAAGGTGGGGCCCTGCTGTTGCAACATTTTATTGATGCCGGTCTGTGGGATGAGGCTCGCGTGGAGATTGCCCCTTTCAGCCTAACTGGAGGTGTTGCGGCTCCAAAGATAAAGAACGGAAATTTGGAGTCCGAAGTGTCAGTGGATGAAAGAAAAATCCTTAACTTCAGGCACGAAATGTAAAAAATGTGGCAAAAAGTGCCTGTTTGAGTCGTATAAACCCTAATTTTACTTAATTCGAGGGTGGAATTTGGTGTAATGTCAAATTTTAGCTATACCTTTGCACCTTGGTAAAAGTATACCATAATAAATGTGCGCACATAAGAGAATGAAAAAATATTGGATATTGCTGCTGGCAATAACATCTGTTATGGCAGGTTCGTGTATATCTGACCAGGAAGTGGTGTATGATGATTATTGCTATATTGCGGATGTAACTTTGGGGTCTGTAAAACGTGAAACTCACATGTTAGACTCTTTAGGGAAGGATACGGTTATCAGATCTACTTATACAGGAAGTAATTTTGATATGACCATAGATCAGCGTACGCTGGAAATAGAGAATAAGGATTCTCTGTTGTATGGGTCTAATTTGGATGCCATTTTGGTCGATATCACCTACACAGGTGCCAGCCTGTTTTATCGTACAAAAGAAGATGAGGATACTGTTTGGACGACTTATAGTTCCGCTGACAGTTTGGATTTGCGTAAGCCTCTGGAACTGATGTTGGTGTCTAATGATGGCTTGAGTACAAGAACATATACCCTTAAATTGAATGTCCATCAAGTAGAAGGCGATTCGCTTTACTGGAAACAGGATGGCGATGCAGTTCCTCAGTTGCGAGGCTTAAGCCAGCAGCAGGCTTTTATGGTAAATGGTTGTCTGGCAGTGCTTGGCAAGAAGGGCGATACCGTTATCCTTGTTGAGCGTTCTCTTGAAGGCGTATGGAATGAAACAGTGACGAACTTGCCTGCAGAAACCAATGTAGAAACATTGGTTAAACAGGGGAAAACTTTCTTTGTAAGTACCACAGAGGGTAGTTTCTATGTTGCGGTGGACGGCAAGAGTTGGCATAAGATGGCCGCTCCCCAGTATCCTGGTTTGGTGCTGACGGGTGCAACCCCTGACTATCTGTATGTGCTGAAGGGTGGAGAATTGTTCATATGTGATGTGAATGAGCAGGGAGAATGGATTTTCCAACTTGAAACTTTGGACGAAAGCCCTGTATATCTTCCTTCAAAGAATGTGAAGAGTGTATTGATGAAACAGTCAGACGAAAGCCATCGGCTGGTTATGGTCGGTAATAGGTCTGAGGAGTCAGATGAGACGTCTGTCGTTTGGAATAAGATGTGGAATGAGGATATTCCAGAGGTCGAGGCTGTGTGGATGTTCTTTAATCAGACGAAGGAGAATAAGTGTACTCTGCCTCAGTTGGAGAACCTGAATCTAATCCAATATGACGATAAGTGTATGGCTTTTGGAGGTGCCTCGGTTGCAGGAAAAGGTACGCATCAGGCAATGGATGCATTGTATGTAAGTGAGGACTATGGGGTGTCGTGGCATAAAGACTCTGAGCTGCATCTGCCCAAAATGTTGAAAGGCGTAGAAGGCCCCATCAGTAGCGTGGTAGACGATAATAATGTAATATGGATAATTGCCAACGGCGAGGTATGGCGTGGAAAACTGAACAGACTGGACTTCGAACGTCAATAACACTCTTGTTATTCATGTTGTGTCTCCTTCCTGCCAATCTGAAAGCAGAGGATTTGGAATACAAGATGGATCTGGGAGCTGCCATTGGAACGTGTTTCTATCTGGGAGATGCGAACAGTACTCCGTATGCCCACATGGGTTTTATGGGTGGTATAACTGCCAGACGTATTCTTAACCCAAGAATGGCCGTGAAGATGAATATGGCGATGGGACACATAAGCGGAACAATGGACGGCTTTATCCCCATTGACCCGTTAAGCGGTACGTTGGATGGAGGAAAACCGGCAAAGGTCGATTTTTCTCGCAACTTATTGGATATCGGCGCTCAGTTTGAGATGAATTTCTGGGGCTTCGGTATGGGTGGAGGCTATAAGGATTTGAAACGAATTACTCCTTATGCCCTGGCCGGCATTGGATTGACGATTGGCATGGGAGGAGGAGCCAGTGCGTGTGGAGCCTTGTGTTTGCCTGTAGGAGTGGGTGTTAAGTATAAGTTAAAACCTCGTCTGAATATAGGTTTTGAATGGAGTATGCGTTTTACCACTAGCGACAGATTGGATGCAACGCCAGAAGGGACAACCCAATTGGCTCATCCTTACGGCATAAAGAGCAAGGGACTAAAGAATAAGGACTGTTACAACTTTACCATGGTGTACTTGACCTATGAGATATGTCCCAAACTTAGAAAGTGTAATAATTGAGATCGATTAACGGTTATGGATTAGCCGCTATCGAATAAAAAATATAAGATCGATGGAAGATAAGATAGAACTCGACATGAACAATATCCCTGAGTCTATTGCCATAATAATGGATGGAAACGGACGATGGGCAAAGGAGAAAGGATTGCCTCGCTCGGCTGGACATGTTGAGGGAGTGGAGACGGTTACACGCATTACCTCTGAGTGTGCCCGGTTAGGTGTGAAATACCTGACCATGTATACCTTCTCTACGGAAAACTGGAATCGCCCAGAACCTGAGGTGGAAGCATTGATGAATCTTATTGCTACCAAGTTGGAAGACGAGATATTCATGAAGAATAACGTCCGGTTCCGCTTGATAGGCGATATTACCCGTCTGCCCCAGCATGCCAGAAAACGTTTGGAGGATTGTATGGCAAATACGGCCAACAATACTCGTATGACCGCTGTTACTGCTCTGAACTATAGTAGTCGTTGGGAACTGACTAAGGCCATGCAGCAGGTGGCAAGGGATGCTGCCGAAGGAAAGGTTAAGGCAGAAGATATAGACGAGAAGTATGTTTCAGACCATCTGGAAACACATTTTATGACAGATCCAGACCTGCTTATACGTACAGGTGGCGAGCTTAGAATCAGCAATTATCTTTTGTGGCAGTGTGCCTACAGCGAGTTTTATTTCTGCGACACATATTGGCCAGATTTTAAGGAACAGGATTTGCATAAGGCCATTGCTGAATATCAAAGACGCCAGCGTAGATTTGGTAAGACAGGTGATCAGGTAGAAGAAGAAAAGAAGTAAACAAAAGAGAAAGACTTAAGGTAAGAATTGTGAAAAGAATATACCTTGTTATATTATTATTAACGGTACTGCTGCCAAATATGTTTGGTCAGGTAGGGCAGCGTGAGATAAAACCGACAATCGACTATAATCGCACACCACGTACCTATTATATAGGTAATATTACTGTGGATGGCATCAAGAATTATGATGATTATCTGCTTATAGGATTGAGCGGATTAACGGTAGGGCAGCCTATCACAATACCTGGAGAGGAGATTACAAAAGCTGTAAAACGTTTCTGGCGAAACGGCCTGTTCAGCAATGTTGCCATTAGTGTAGATAGTTTGGTTAATGATTCTGCATATCTGCACATACAGTTGGCGCAAAGACCCAGAATTTCGGAGATAAACTATAATGGCATTAAAAAGGGCGAACGGGATGACCTGCAGGAGAAACTGGGATTGATTAAGGACAATCAGCTGACTCCTAATATGCTGGACCGTGCGAAGTTGTTGTGCAAAAGATACTTTGATGATAAGGGATTTAAAAATGCCGAAGTCAGTATTATGCAGCGTGATGATGCTGCCCATCCTGACAAGGTTATTCTGGATATCAATGTTGACAAGAAGGATAAGGTAAAGATTCATAGAATTATCATCACAGGAAACCAGAACCTTAAAACCAGCAAGATTAAGGGTAATCTGATAAAATCCGGTGTTCTGAAGAAGATTCATGATAAGAAGTCCATGGCCGGCTGGTTCCGAAGCAAGAAGTTCACGGATGCCAAATATAAGGAAGCTAAAGAGAATCTGATGGAGAAGTATGGCGAATTGGGTTATATGGATGCTCTTTTGGTTTCGGATAGTGTGGTTCCTTATGGTAATGATGTCGACATATATCTGACTGTAGAAGAAGGTCAGAAATACTACGTCAGGAATATAGAATGGGTTGGTAATACACTCTATCCCACGGATGGCTTAAGCAAGATATTGCGAATGAACAAGGGTGATGTCTATAATCAGAAGCATCTTAATAACAGGCTTGTTGCTGATGATGACGCCATTGGAAACGCGTATTATAATAATGGTTACGTGTTCTATAAGCTGGATCCCGTCGTTGTTAATGTAGTAGAGGATTCCGTGGACTTGGAGATGCGTATATACGAAGGGCCCCAGGCACATATCAGTCATGTCAGAATTACAGGAAACGACCGTGTCTACGAGAATGTTGTACGTAGGGAACTGAAGAATAAGCCTGGTGATCTTTTCTCTAAGGATGCGCTGATGCGCTCATACCGAGAGATAGCTTCTTTAGGTCATTTCGATGCAGAAAGTATCAATCCCGATGTTCAGCCCGATGCCACCAATGGTACAGTTGATTTGAACTGGGGCCTGACGTCTAAGAGTAGTGATCAGGTAGAATTCTCCTTAGGTTACGGACAAACGGGTGTCGTAGGCAAAATCGGTTTAAAGTTTACCAACTTCTGTATGGCTAATCTGTTTAAGAAGAACGGTATCAGACGTGGTATCTTGCCTCAGGGTAATGGTGAGACATTCAGTATCAGTGGTCAGACAAACGGTAGATATTTCCAGAGCTATAGCGTAAGCTACGTTAATCCTTGGTTTGGCGGCAAGCGTCCGAACACCTTTACCTTCGGGGCCTCCTTCAGTAAACAGACAGATATTAGCGATAACTACTACAACTCAGCCTACTACAACAATTATTACAGTTATATGTATGGCTATGGCGGTGGTTATGGTTACAACTACTACGAGAATTACTACGATCCCGATAAGTCGTTCATGACCTTTAGCTTTAGTCTGGGTTGGGGAAAGCGTTTGCGTTGGCCAGATGATTATTTCACCCTCAGTGCAGAACTCAGCTATGTCCGATATATGATGAAGGATTGGCAGTACTTTATTATAAATAATGGTAATTGTAACAATATCAGTCTGGGTTTGACCCTAAGCAGGAACACTACGGATAATCCTATCTACCCTCGTAGCGGTTCGGAATTCATGATGAGCGTGTCCCTGACGCCTCCCTATAGTCTGTTCGACAAGAAAGACTATGCAAATCTTGCCAATGACTATTATAGCGATAACTATCAGGCAGAAATGCAGGAGAAGCATAAGTGGGTAGAGTACCATAAATGGAAATTCAAGAATCGTACCTTTACTGCTCTCTCCGGTGGATCTAAATGTTTTGTGTTGTCAACTCGCGTGGAATTCGGTATGCTCGGACACTACAACAAGAACAAACGCTCTCCGTTCGAGACCTTCTATGTGGGAGGTGATGGTATGAGTGGTTATAGTTATACTTATGCCACAGAGACCATTGGCTTGCGTGGATATGACAATGGTTCTCTTACGCCGAATGGTTTTAATGGTTATGCCTATGATCGCTTCTCAGTAGAATTGCGTTACCCTTTCATACTGGGAGCCAGCACGAATATCTATGGCCTTGCATTCCTGGAAGGTGGAAATGCATGGGATGAGGTAAAGAAATTCAATCCCTTCGATATGAAGAAGTCAGCCGGAGTTGGTGTTCGTATCTTCCTGCCAATGGTAGGTATGTTAGGTATAGACTGGGCATACGGATTCGATGCTGTCTTTGGCAGTAGAACATATAGCGGAAGTCACTTCCACTTTGTTTTGGGACAAGAGTTTTAATGGTTACACATCATAAGTTTATGTATATGAAAAAGCTATTTTTGATTTTAATGGTTTTGGCAAGTGCTAACGCAATGGCACAGAAGTTTGCCTTGATAGACATGGAATACATCCTGAAGAATGTTCCTGCTTATGAACGTGCTAATGAACAACTGAATCAAGTAAGCAAGAAATGGCAGGCAGAAGTGGATGCTTTGACACAAGAGGCACAGACACTGTATAAGAACTACCAGTCCGAGGCTGTCTTTCTGAGCAATGAGCAGAAGACTCAGCGCGAGGAGGCCATTGTGGCAAAGGAGAAAGAGGCCGCAGAACTGAAGAGAAAATATTTTGGCCCCGAAGGAGAGCTTTATAAGAAGCGCGAGAGTCTGATGACACCAATTCAGGATGAGATTTACAATGCAGTGAAGGATATTTCAGACCTGAAGGGCTATAGCCTGATACTGGATCGTGCCAGTGATGCAGGTATCATCTATGCAAATCCCAAGATTGATATTTCCAATGAGGTTCTTTCCAAGTTAGGATACAATTAAACGATAACGTCAACGATAACGATAACGTCAACGATAACGATAACAAGATTAATAACAAATAATAAATATAAAGAAAGATTATGAAAAGATTAATGATTGCTATCATGATGATAGCTCCCCTGAGTTTGAATGCACAGAAGTTTGCTCATTTCAACAGTGCTGAAATTATTCCCAACATGAAGGAGTATGTTACTGCTACTGAAGAGATCCAGGCTATGGCAAAGCAGTATGAGGATGACATGAAGTTGATGCAGGAAGAACTTCAGAAAAAGGGTGATGAATACCAGAAGGAACAGGCTAACCTGTTGGAGAATGTACGTCAGCGCCGTGAGCAGGAACTGCAGGATTTGTATCAGCGTCTGCAGCAGTCTTATCAGGACAATCAGCAGGCCTTGGAGAAGGCTCGTCAGGAGAAAATGGGTGCTATCAACGAGAAGGTCTTGGCTGCCGTTAAGAAGGTTGGCGAGGCAGGAAGCTATGTCTATGTTGTTGACCTCAATACGGGTGCAATCCCGTTTGTCAATTCGCAGTTGAGCACTGATATAACAGATCAGATTAAGAAAGAGGTTGGTATCCAGTAATTAATAAACTTAGGAGTATGAAACGCCTATTTTTGTTTCTCATCGCTTTAATTCCTATAGTAGCATCCGCGCAGATTCAGTTTGGCTATTTAAGCTATCAGCAGGTGTTGAAGGAAATGCCTGAGTATACTCAAGCTATGCAGGAGTTGCAAACACTAAAGGCCAAATATGATGAAGAAGCTGCCAGAGGAGAGACAGAGTTCCAGAGGAAGTTTGTAGATTTCTTGCAGGGACAGAAGGACTTCCCTCAGACGATTATGCAGAAGCGTCAGGCAGAACTTCAGACATTAATGGACAATGGCGTTGCTTTTCGCGTGCAAGTTCAGGGCTTAATTGCTCAGGCTGAAAAAGATTTGGTTGCTGAGGTCCAGAAGAAGCTAAACAGAGTACTTTTGGAGGTTGGCGTAGAGTATGGATATGGCTTTATCCTGAACACAGACGACAACGCTTGCCCGTACATTAATCCTGTGGTAGGTGTGGATGTAACGGAATTGGTGCGCCAGAAACTTAAAGTGGAAGCATCAGCCCCAAATGAGTCCGAATAAGTTTTCTCAGAATCCAGGCCCAATAGGAATCTTTGATTCTGGCTATGGAGGATTAACAATACTGCGGCAGATACGTTCGTTAATGCCGCAGTATGATTATCTGTATCTGGGAGACAATGCCCGTGCCCCTTACGGCACACGTTCTTTCGATATTGTTTATGAATTCACTTTGCAGGCGGTCCGCTATCTTTTCGAGCAAGGATGTCATTTGGTGATATTGGGGTGTAATACGGCTTCGGCTAAGGCTCTGCGTAGTATACAGCAGAATGATCTTCCGAAGTTGGATCCCCAGCGCCGTGTGCTCGGTGTAATACGTCCCACTGTCGAGATGGTAGGCGGTATTTCCCAAAGTCGCCACGTTGGTATCATGGCTACCCTCGGTACTATACGCAGTGCTACATATGATTTGGAAATAGCCAAGTTGCATCCTGATATTCAGGTCACAGGCGAGGCATGCCCGATGTGGGTTCCGTTGGTCGAGAATGAAGAATACGACGGCCCAGGAGCAGACTACTTTGTCAAGAAGAATATTGATAACCTAATCAGTCGTGATATGCAGATTGACAGTGTTATTCTCGGTTGTACGCACTATCCGTTATTGATGGACAAGATTCGTAAATACATGCCGCCCGGCGTACATATTATAGAACAAGGTTATTATGTAGCAAATAGTCTGCAGGACTATCTGAAACGTCATCCCGAGATGGTTTGCCGAATCACCCAGGGAGGTACAACCCGCTTTCTGACAACCGAACAGGCAGAAGAGTTTCAGAATAAGGCCGCAGCATTTTTAGGTGAGCCCCTCACTGCAAAAAGAGTATATTTGGATAAATAGATAATGGAAAAGGTTAAGAAGATTATTAACCATAACGAGACGCGACAGTTCATTCGTTTCTGCATTGTGGGTGGTATATGTGCCATGATTGATGCAGCGGTGTTCTACGTGGTACGCCGTTTTGCTCCTTATCAAGTTGCACTTGTTTCAGGCTACATTATTTCTCTTTGTGTTAATTATTTTCTTACTGTTTATTGGACTTTCAAGACGGCCCCGTCTGTTCACAACCTCGTTGGGATTATTGGCGCCCACATGTTTAATCTCTTTGTGGTACGCATGGGGCTTATGTGGTTATTCGTTGAGGTTTTTGGACTGGATGATTCTATAGCTTATATACCTATGGCTATCATCAGCGCGGTAACCAATTTTCTGATGATACGTGCTGTGGTAAGGTTTTCCAAGAAGAAAAAAAATAACTAGGCTTTGTATGGATATAGCCTAGTTTCTTTTTTTTATTCCCTTTCGTAAATTTGCATACGTTGGTTTACTGTTACAGGATTCATGACAAACTGTAGCAGAACGCGCGGGTAAGTCAGGTTCCACAGGAATTTGTGGGGTGTGGTTATCAGGCGATAACGGAACAATTCTTCCTTATCGTAGATACAATGATAGTTGTCAGGTACAGGAACATCGTAGTACTCATGACACGTATTGATTGCACCAATCTCACGTACCAAGTAGCGCACCTTTCCTGAAGCCACCCAGTCGGCTTGTTCCTTACGGATGTCCGGGTCAAGAATGCTGGACATAAAGTAATTCTTGTTGGGGGGCAGGTGCCGTGTGTGCTGATAGATACCTGTGTCGTATGAGCTGAATGTCAACACCTCGCTGTCATTACTCTTGTTGGCATTGATTATCTCTGCCATTTCAAGAATACTTCGTGGGAAGGTCCCGTTCAGCATCGTGACAACGTTCCAGTTGGTTGCTGCTGATGCTATAGCTAAGAGAGTAATCACTATATAGGTTCGCACAGCTGGTATATGGTTCCTGAAGAAGTAAATAACCAACGGCGAGAAAAGGTACATCAGAAGAAAATAATAGAACTGCACAGTCATTGTAGCAAAAGAAAGTAAGAGGATGCTATAAGTGCCAAATACCAGGAGTTTTATTTCCCAACGAATACGGACAAGGAAAATAGGCAGTGTCAGTGCAGCCCAGATGGCCAGCTTTATTAGTGGGAACCACCAGAAGTCGGGCTCTCCGTTGGTAGCTGTTCCGTGATATTGGAAAATATTGACCATGAAATAAGAGTCGATGAGCGCATTGACTGTACCATGTGCGATGAAGTAGGACAGAACGCAGATGGATACTAATATTACGCCTGCAGACACCCATAGTATTATGCGCCCCATCTCTTTCAGCTGACTGCGTCGCCAAGCAATGTAGGCCAATGCTATGCTTCCTCCGATATAAAAGAAAAGGATGTTGAACTTAGTCCAGAAGATAAGTCCAAGCCCAATGCCCATGATAACTGATTGCCACCACAGAGGTGTTTGACGTTTTTGGGCAAATCTGAGCATGAAGTATAGGCAATGAGCCAGTATGGGTAGAGAAAACTCCTCTACGCTGTCGCCATAATAAAAGAGGTCGGAAGACATGGTCAGCCAACCTAATAGGCATGTCAGCGGCAGTGTAATCTTTGAGGAACTGAAAAGACGCATTGTCCGAAGCGAATACCACATGAAAAAGAAACTGCAGACAATCTCTATCAGGTAGATTCCTATAAAGCTGCTACGTGACAGCATGGCCGCTATCTCATGCATCAGATACAATACGGGTCCTTTGTGGTCGAAGATGTCTACGTAGAGTTCCTTTCCTCTTAGCATGGCATTGCCTATGGTCATATAGACGTTGGCATCATCCCATGGGTTCAGGGGATAAAGGAAGGAGCAAGTGCTGAATATCGTGGTAATGAGTACTGCGAACATGAACAAAATAAGGGGCTCGCGGTATTTCGTTTGCTTCATAATGACATCATTAATATTTTTCGTGGGCAAAGGTACATCATTATTCTGATTCTTTCCTTACTTCTGTTAAAAAAAACGACAAGTAAGTAAGTTTTCCTCTTCGCCTTTGCCATTCTCGGAAAAAGAAGGTATCTTTGTCGGTGAGAAAAGAACAAAATGAGAACGCTGTTCATACTGATATTGTTATCCAGTCTTGTCTCTTGTACGTTCAAGGATAAGAAAGCAAGGATTGTGGCTTCGAAGGGTTTGCCCAGCGAACTCCTTTTGATTGTTGATGACAAAGTGTGGCAGAGTGATATTGCCGATACGCTGAAAGCTATTACACAGGGCTCCGTGCCTGGTCTCATGCAGGATGAACCCTACTTTAAGACAGTCAGGATCTCCTCGCGTCATTATACCCAGACGTATACCACATTCCATAGTAAGCTCTTCGTGCATCTGGATCCCAGCCAGAAGACTGCTATGATAGGTGTTTCGAGAGATGTGGTTGCCAAGCCTCAGATAGAGGTTACGGTGGCAGCTCCTAATCTGGATATGCTTCGTAAATTCCTTTCGGAAAAGGCTTTGTATATCCGTTGTCTTATAGATGATGCCCAGTTAGAGATGCGTTCTGCTCAGATCCGTAAGCGTTATAATAGAGATATATCCCAGAAGTTTGCTTCGGTCGTAGGATATGAGATGAAGGTGCCCGAGCAAGTGCGCGCCAGCAAGACAGGAAAGGATTTTGTCTGGGCGGGTACAAATCTTAACGAGAAGGATCTTAATGTCGTGCTGTATACTCTGCCATGGGATGGCAAGGGATTTCCGGATGAGGAAAAGTTCGTGGCAAGCAGAGACTCTGTGATGCGCGAGAATATACCGGGAAGCAGGGAGGATCAGTGGATGCAGACCACAAAGGTCGATGGCTCTCCCGTCCTGTTCTCCGGAATGCAAGATATTCGAGGTGAAAAGGTTTTTACAGTTCGTGGTTTATGGGAAATGAGAAATGGTGCTCTTGGCGGCCCCTTTGTTTCGTTAACAAGAATTGACTCCACGAATAACAAGTTGATCGTTGCTGAGGGATTCGTCTATTCTCCGTCAACAGACAAACGCGACTTGTTGCGCACCGCAGAGGCGTCGTTAAGGACCCTCAAGAAAACGATTAAATAAGGATGAAGTCAATAATATATATAATTCTTTTTTGTTTGATGAGCGCTGGCATCCTGCATGCGCAGCCTCGTTTTGTTCCCGATGCAGATATAAAGAAGTTGGGCGAGGTGGAATTCCAGCAACCCAAGAAAGTTGTTTTCGGTTTTACCAATAAGGGAAACCAGCCGCTGACTATTTCTTCGGCAAAGGCCTCCTGCGGTTGTATGGATGTGGTTTTCCCCAAGGAACCTATTCCAGCAGGTGAGAGAGGTGAGATAACTGTGGTCTATGACGCAAGCATATTAGGATCTTTCTATAAGGAGGTAGAGGTCGTTTCCGATGCGTCGGAGTCTCCTGTTTATCTGGGTATGCAGGGAGCCGTGGTTGTGGATGTCCAGACGGTGGGCGAGGATTTTCCGATAGATTTGGGGAATGTACAGTTACAAACCAACTATTTGGAATTCGATGATGTGCACAAAGGTGAGCATCCTTCTGTGGAACTGTTGGTTGTCAACAAGGAGCATACAGCTTTCCGCCCCGAACTTATGCATATGCCGACCTATCTGTCTGCCCAGTATATACCCGAAAATGTCCCACCAGGGAAGAAAGGTATTGTCAGGTTGACGTTGGATAGTGACAAACTCTTGCAGATGGGCTTGAACAGAACATCTGTTTATTTCTCCCGTTATATGGGCGATAAGATTAGTGAGGTCAATGAGGTTCAGATTTCTGCCATTCTCCTTCCTGATTTCTCGAAGATGACAGATGAAGAGATAGAGAATGCTCCTGAGTTGGATCTTGCCGAGACCTCTGTTGATTTCGGTTCCTTGTCTGAGAAGCCGAAGCTTACCCATACGATTCTCGTTTCCAATAAGGGAAAGAGTAATTTGCTTTTCGAGCAGGTTCAGGTTTTTAATAAAGCCGTTTCTGTCAGTCTTGGCAATAGAGTCCTGAAACCAGGTGCAAGCACAAAGTTAAAGATAAGTGTTACTCCGAAATATCTGAAACGCGAAAAAGGTCGTCCCAGAGTCCTTCTGATAACCAACGACCCTTTGCACCCCAAGACAGTAATCAATATCGATGTAAAACAATAATACACTGGATATGGAGCATCCCGAAAATAGTGCAGAGTTTGAAGGCCTGACAGTAAACAGTGGAGTAGGTCCTGTTTCTATAGTGAATCCTTATCTGAAGCGTGGTCGTTTCGCCAGACGTCAACTTACAGCGGGCGATTACGTCGAGGGTATTCTGCGTGGCAATGTTTCCGTATTGGGGCAGGCCGTAACGCTGGTAGAGAGTACCAATCCTGCCCATCAGGCTATTGCCCAGGAGGTGATAGAGAAGTGTCTGCCATATTCTGGAAAGAGTGTCAGAGTGGGTATCAGCGGTGTTCCTGGAGCAGGTAAGAGTACCAGTATTGACGAGTTTGGTATACACGTCCTGAAGGAGTATGGTGGTCGTCTGGCTGTCTTGGCCATCGACCCCAGTAGCGAACGCTCCAAGGGTAGTATACTGGGCGATAAGACGCGAATGGAGAAGCTCTCTGTACATCCAGATTCCTTCATCCGTCCCAGCCCTTCGGCTGGTAGCCTGGGTGGTGTTGCCAGAAAGACACGCGAGACAATTATCCTTTGCGAGGCTGCCGGTTTCGACAAGATTTTCGTCGAGACAGTTGGCGTGGGTCAGAGCGAGACGGCGTGCCATTCCATGGTCGATTTCTTCCTGCTGATTCAGTTGTCCGGCACTGGAGACGAGTTGCAGGGCATCAAGCGTGGTATTATGGAGATGGCAGACGGCATTGTCATAAACAAGTGCGATGGCAATAACGTCGACAAGTGTCAGTTGGCTGCTACACAGTTCAGGAATGCATTACAACTATTCCCGAAACCTGAGAGCGGATGGGAACCTAAGGTGCTGACCTATAGCGGTTTCTATGGATTGGGAATCAAGGAAATCTGGGATATGATATACGAGTATGTGGATTTCGTTAAGAAAAACGGATACTTTGAATACCGTCGTGCAGAGCAGGCCAAATACTGGATGTACGAAAGTATAAACGAGCAATTGCGTAACAATTTCTATCAGAACCCTACCATTGCAGATATGTTACAGGCTGCCGAAAAGAGCGTGCTGGAGGGTCAGCGTTCCTCATTTATTGCTGCTAAGCAACTCCTCGATTCTTATTTTGCACTCCTCCATTAGCCATTTGGGAGTACTTGTTGCTCCACATATACCAATAGAATTGCAATCTTGCAGCCAACGAAGGTCAATCTCGTTGGCTGTATCTATCATATAGGATCGGGGGTTGGCATCCTTGCATTCCTTGAAGAGCACCTTTCCGTTACTGCTTTTCTTGCCACAGACAAAAAGGACTACATCATGAGTCTTGGCAAACTCCCTGATGTTAGGCATCCTATTGGCAACCTGTCGGCAGATGGTATCGTAGAATGTAAATGTGGCGTTGCTGCCAATATGCTTTTCTATGTATTCCACAATGCGACGGAATTCATCCAAAGGTTTTGTCGTTTGTGAGTACAGGCAGATATCCTTATGGTAATCCAGCTTGTGTAGGTCCTCTATTGATTCAATGACGATGGCCGTTCCCTCTGTCTGTCCTACCAGACCCAGTACTTCGGCATGACCGTTCTTTCCGAAGATTACAATCTGTTTCTTGTGCTCCGTATCGGCATCGTACTCCTTCTTGATGCGTTCTTGTAGGTGGAGTACAACGGGGCAGGTAGCATCAATTATCTCGATTTCGTTCTTTTGGGCCAGAAGATATGTCGATGGCGGTTCTCCATGAGCTCTTAGCAAGACCTTGGATTTGTGAATGTCCTTCAGTTCCTCATGATTGATAGCCGTGAGCCCTAATCGTTGCAGGCGGTCACACTCCTTGCCATTGTGGACGATGTCGCCCAGGCAGAACAGATGTCCGTCCTTATTCAACTCCTCCTCGGCCTTACCTATGGCGCGAGTCACGCCGAAGCAAAACCCCGATCCCTGATCTATCTCTATGTTCATTCGCCTGTTACGCGCTTGAATTGGTCCATAAGCCAAGCCTTCTGCTCGGGAATGGACATGTGGCTGTTGTCTAATACGATGGCATCGTCGGCTTTCCTAAGAGGGCTGACAGCACGTGTGGTGTCTATTCTATCACGCTCGCGAATGTTGGCCAGAATCTCTTCCATATTACACTTCTCGCCTTTGGCAATCAGCTCGTCGTATCTTCTCTGGGCACGAATCTCATCGCTGGCCGTAACAAATATCTTCAGTTCGGCATTAGGGAATACTACGGTTCCTATGTCTCTGCCGTCCATGATTACACCCTTTGCTTCGCCCATTAGTCTTTGCAGGTCCACCATGGCCTCTCTCACAAAACCCAATGCTGCCACATGGCTCACTTTGCTCGAAACCTCCAGTGTTCGGATCTTGTCCTCCACGCAGACACCGTTAAGGTATGTGTCAGGCTTTCCAGTAGCAGGGTTCAACTGGAAGGTGATGTAGATGTCGTTCATCTTCTTCTTCAGTTCCTCTATGTCAATCTTGTCGTCCTTAACGAGTCCGTTCTGGATACAGAAGAGTGTTACGGCTCTGTACATAGCACCTGTGTCTATGTAGACATATCCGATTTCCCGTGCCAAATCCTTTGCCATCGTGCTCTTGCCGCAGGAAGAGTGTCCGTCAATGGCTATTGTTATTTTATTCATGTGTAATACCTCAGTTATTCTTTTGTTGTTTTCTGGAAGCTATATGCAAGATTTAGTGAGATTGTGGGAGCGCCGATATGGTATTTTGCATATGCTAATCCTACTTTCAGTTTCTTTAGGTTGACACCCGCTCCGAACGAGAGTCCGGCTGCATGCGAACTTCCTGCAGCCTTCATTTCGAATGCACGGCGGAAATTGAATCCGGCACATACATATACCACAGGGATAGGGTAGGCGTCCACACCGATTTCAAAGTGATTGGTGAAGATTCTTCCGCCGCTGACCTCGCCGTCCGACGAGAAATAGTCGCTCTGGCTCCAGTGGGTAAGGTCTACCATGGTGACGGATATGTCGATAGGCGCATGACCCAGTCCTTTGGTAAAACCGATTCGCATATCAAAGGGAAGCCGTTCGCCCGTATCGCCGAATCTCTTTACCTGGCCACCGATATTTCTGGCCACGGCAGAGATAGACAGATTCTTTTCTTCCCAGTAGTAATTAAGTCCCAAGTCTACAGCCAGTGCACAGGAAGAGAACTCCCCATAGTGAGAGTAGATGATCTTTCCTGTTGCTCCACCCGATAGCCTGTCTGTCAGCATGTAGCTGTATTGTCCGCCTATGCAGAAGTCCAGTGGCTTCATCTCGCCTATGATTTCTCCTGCCAGATCCGTCTCTTTCATCGAGCCGTACCCCACAAACTGGAGATAGGCGCCCCATGTTCCCCGGCTGCCTGCTGTCTGTGCGTAAGCTGCGCCGCCTGCCTTACAACCTTGCATGTAGGACATGAAGTTGGCTCCTATGCTCTTGTCGCTTATGTTCGAAAGCAGTGCGGGGTTGGCTGATGCTATTTGTATTTCGTCCTGAACAAGTGATATATTCTTGCCTCCCAGACCTGTAATATGTGATGAACTGGGTAGACTCAGAAAGTTAAATATGCTGGTACTTTCCTGACAGAATGATTCTGCCTGCATGAATAATAATGCCCAAATAAGTGGAAGTATGCGCTTCTTTGTCATTGTTTTTATTTATTTGCGCTCAAAGATAGTTCATTTTCTTTCAATATTGTCCATTTATCGCACAAAAATTAAACTGAGTCCAAAAAAATATGCATGATAGATACGTGAAATAAAAAAAATGTGCTAAATTTGCCCCAAATAGATGTCTTTTGTGGATAAAAATAAGAAAAATAAATATTATGGATGCTAACAAAACTGTAAACGAAGAGCTGCAAGGGCAGAAATCCACCAATATCCTTATTGGTTACGTTTTGTCGTTGGCTCTTATGTTCGTTGCCTTTGAGTACACTCAGCGTGAAGTGAAGGTGGTTGACGAGGGCAAGATTTATGATTTCAAGATGGAGGAAGATATGATTCCTATCACCCATCAGGAGGAACAGATGGCACCTCCCCCAGCAGCAGCTCCCACCGTTATGGAGGTTATCAACGAGGTTGAGGATGATACAGAGTTGCCTGAAGAGGAAATCCAGACTACTGAGGAAGTTAATCAGGCTATCACTACCGTAGTTGGTACCGGTGCTCCCGTAGCTGTTGCTTCTGGTCCTGTAGGTCCCGTTGTCGAGGCTGACGATGATGATCGTATCTTTGACGTCGTTGAAGAGAATGCTCAGTTCCCTGGTGGTGACGAGGCATGTATGAAGTGGCTACACGAACATATTAAATATCCTCAGATCTGTATCGAGCAGAATGTTCAGGGCCGTGTTCAGGTTGCTTTCGTTGTAAACCGTGACGGTAGTATTGTTGACGTTAAGGTTATGCGTTCTCCAGACCCCAACTTGTCTAAGGAGGCAGAGCGCGTGGTTAAGCTGATGCCTAAGTGGAAGCCTGCTAAGCAGGGTAACAAGACGGTTCGTTCACGCTTCAACCTTCCTGTTAATTTCCGTTTGAGCTAATACAATTCCAAAATAAATGTAAGGCTGCTCTCCTTGTTGGTGGGCAGCCTTGTTTTTCCTTATTTACCTGTAAACTTATATTATAATGTATAGCAGTAGCGAACTCATGCAGATGGTTAACCATACCATCGAATCTCTTCCCTACGACAGGAAGCCGGCCGCCTTGTACGAACCCATAAAGTATGTCTTGTCCTTGGGTGGCAAAAGGTTGCGTCCTGTGTTGATGCTGATGGCCTATAACATGTACAAGGAGGATGTTGAGCGCATCCTGATGCCTGCCGTTGCCATCGAGACCTACCATAATTTCACCCTGCTTCACGATGATCTTATGGACCGTGCAGAGGTTCGCCGTGGAAAACCTTGTGTACACAAGAAGTGGAATGATAATGCTGCCATCCTGAGTGGCGATAATATGCTGGTGCTGGCATTTCATCGTATGCTACAATGCGACGAGCAGTATATGCCTGCTGTCCTGCGCCTGTTCACAGAAACAGCCCTCGAGATAGACGAAGGCCAACAGTTTGATATCGACTTCGAAGAGCGTTCGGATGTGACAGAGGCAGAGTACATCGAGATGATAAGACTGAAGACCTCGGTCCTCTTGGCCTGTGCCCTTAAGATTGGAGGTGTCTTAGGCGGTGCCACCGCTCAGGATGCCGAAGCACTATACGAGTTTGGCGAGAAGTTGGGACTCGCTTTCCAGCTACAGGATGATTACTTGGATGTCTACGGAGATTTCAAGACCTTTGGTAAGCAGATAGGCGGTGACATCATGTGCAACAAGAAAACCTATATGCTCATCAATGCCCAGTTGTTGGCCAACGAAGTGCAGGCCCGCGAACTGGCTATGTGGCTGATTAAGGAAAATCCGCAGCGCGAGGAAAAGGTGGCAGCCGTCACCCGCCTTTACGACGAGATTGGTGTACCCGAATTGGTTCGGAATAAGATAAATCAGTATTACCAGCAGGCAGCTCAGGCATTATCTCGCATTTCGTTGCCCCAGGAGCGTACAGCTGTTCTCTGGGACTATGCCCAGTCTATGCTCAATAGAAAATCATGATAGATACGCACAGCCATATCTATGGCTCTGAGTTCGACGAAGACCGCGAGCATGTTGTGCAAAGAGCTAGGCAGGCTGGGGTAGAGTGCATCTTGTTGCCCAATATCAACGAGGCCTCCATCGTCCCCATGCTTTCCCTCTGTCAGTCCTATCCCGACTACTGCTATCCCATGATGGGTTTGCATCCCGAGGATGTTGCTGACGACTATCTGCAGGTCCTCGAGCGTATGGAGGAAAGGTTGAAGGCCCCCTCCCACCCATACATAGCAGTCGGAGAGGTGGGGCTTGATTTCTATTGGGATGCCAGTCGTGCCGCTCAGCAGATAGATGCTTTCACCCGCCAGATAGAATGGGCTGTCCGCTACAGACTGCCATTGGTGATACATTCGCGCAATGCCCAAGCCCAATTGGTGCAGGCCCTTCGTCCCTATGCCTCAGAGGGGCTGACGGGCGTCTTTCATTGCTTTGGCGGTACAGTCGAAGAGGCGCAGGAGTTGCTCACCTTCGAGGGTTTTGTTTTGGGCATCGGAGGTGTCTCCACTTTCAAGAAATCGTCCTTGCCCGAGGTGCTGCAAACCGTTCCCCTTCAGCGTGTTGTGTTGGAAACGGATGCACCGTATCTGGCTCCTGTTCCCTATCGTGGAAAGCGTAACGAATCCGCTTACGTGGCAGAAGTAATGCTTAAAGTCGCAGATATATATAATGTATCGCCTGCGGAAGTGGAAAATGTTACCAATGCCAATGTTATGCATGTTTTTTCGCGTGTAAAATAGTATCAACGTGTGCAAATAGTTGAAAAAAACCACTTTACCCGAAAGTTTTTTGCAATAACATGTGGTAATGTTCAAAAAAAAAGATATTTTTGTAACCGAAAACGTTTATTGTGACGCATAATATGTGCGTTTGTGCCTAAGGAGAGATGCTCGAGTGGCTGAAGAGGCACGCCTGGAAAGCGTGTATACGTCAAAAGCGTATCCGGGGTTCGAATCCCCGTCTCTCCGCAAGGAGTTAACGGGGTTCAAAGCCATCAAGGCAGAAAGCCTATGCGAATCCCCGTCTCTCCGCTTTCAAATGTGATTGAGACATTTAGTGAGAATAAAATAAAACAAAAAGTAATAACATTAATCAATTTAAACGAACACAAAATGAAAAAGTTATTTGCAATTGTTGCGCTTGTAGCAGCATGTACTTTTGGAGCAACATCATCTGTAAGAGCACAGGAAGATGTGGCAGAGGCTACTGAACAGGTAGATACCGCTGCTGTTGATAGCGCTGTTGTTGACACCGCTGCTACTGACGAAGTAGAAACAGAAGCTGCTCCCGTTGTGGAGGAAGAGAGTGAAGGTATTTTCAAGACATTGAAGACAAAGTACATCGAGGGTGGTGCAGGCTTCATGTCATTGGTAGCAATCGCCCTGGTTCTGGGTCTTGCTTTCTGTATCGAGCGCGTTATCTATCTGTCTCTCGCTCAGATTAATACCCGTAAGTTCACAAAGGATCTGGCTGCTAAGGTTGCTGCTGGTGACGTTGCTGGTGCAATTGATTTCTGCAAGGGCACACGTGGTCCTGTAGCTCAGGTAAGCCGCAAGGCTATGGAGTGTCTGGCTAGTACAGACCGCAACGATATCGGTACTATCGAGAGTACTATCAACATGGAGGCTGAGGTTCAGGGTTCTTACCTCGAGCAGAACTGCTCATGGATCACCCTCTTCATCGCCATGGCTCCCTCTCTTGGATTCTTGGGTACTGTAATCGGTATGGTTATGGCATTCGATGATATCCAGCGTGCTGGTGATATCAGTCCTACCGTTGTTGCCGGTGGTATGAAGGTGGCTTTGATTACCACTATCTTCGGTATTATCGTTGCTTTGATTCTTCAGGTATTCTACAACTACATTTTGGCTAAGGTAGAATCTCTGACCAGTAACATGGAAGAGGCAGCACAGGAGTTGCTGACTATGTGTGTACAGTCTGACAAGTGTAAGAAGTAATAACCGATTTTAGAGAGAGAATTATGAAGCTAGAGAAAATTTCCCAGATGGCTTTGTACATCTGCATTGGAATTATCCTGGTATCCTTCGCATTGTTCTTGACGATCGGCTATGATAATCCTGTAGGTGACAATAATGAGCCTATTCTGACAGACATCATCATGTGGTTGATGTACTTGATGGTAATTACAACAGCAGGACTTACTATATGGTCAGGTTTCAGAGGCATTGCCAGTAGCAAGGGCACAGACCCTGCTGCTTCGACTGGTGTACCAGGCGGTAAGGTATCCCTCTGCACATGGGGCCTGTTCATTGTTTCATTGGTAATTGGTCTTTTATTAGGCTTGGGCGAGTCAGATTTCACTGCTGCCGACGGCACTGTTACCACAGCCGGTTGGGTTACCCTCGTTGATGCATTCTGTGTATCTATCGGTATCCTTATCGTTGCTGCTGCAGCTGCTGTAATCGTCAGCATGACAGGCGTCCTGACCAAGAGCGCTGTTAAAAAATAACATCCTTAAATAAGTAGATATGGCAAAGAAGAAAAAGAAAATGCCTGGTCTGAACACCAGTTCAACGGCGGATATTTCTTTCATGTTGCTTATCTTCTTCCTGGTGACAACATCTATGGATACGGATATGGGTTTGGCTCGTCGCCTTCCCCAGCCGCCAGATCCAGATCAGGAGGATGCTCAGGTCGACATCAAGTCAAGAAATATCTTGTATGTCCGCTTGAACGCTGCTGGTCAGTTGAATGTCAAGGATGAGGTGACTTCTGCATCAGAGGGTTATATCGAGTTTGGTGCATTACGTCAGCGCGCTAAGGAGTTCATCAAGAACGAACAGAACTTCAGCAAGTGGCCAGAGAAGCATGTTAAGGTTATCAATCTGCTGGGACGCTGTTATGTGACAGACAAGCATGTAATATCAGTACAGACTGACCGTGGTACGCCATACAATGCGTACTTCCAGGTTCAGAACGAGCTGGTAGCCGCATATACAGAGTTGCGTAATGAGATTTCAAAGGAGAAGTTCGGTCGTGAGTACCAGTATTTGTCGGACGAGCAGAAAGCTGCTATCCGCGAGTATTATCCTCAGAACATCTCCGAGGCTGAACCTAAAAAGTATGGAGGAACACAATAATGGCAGGATTTAAGAGAAAAGAAGGTCGTGAGATGGTCGAGATGAATACCTCATCTCTGCCCGACTTGATTTTTACCATCTTGTTCTTCTTTATGATGGTAACAACCATGCGTGAAGTTACGCTGAAGGTAAAGTTCGTTGTTCCCCAGGGTACTGAGTTGGAGAAGCTCGAGAAGAAGTCCGCTGTTTCATTCATCTATGTTGGCCCTCCAACAGATCAGCTTCGTGCTCAGATGGGTAGCGGTACTCGTATTCAGCTGAACGACCGCTATGCCGAGCCTCGTGAGGTAATGGATTTCGTAGCTGCCGAGCGCCAGGGTATGGTAAACGAGGCAGAACAGGTTATCTCCATCAAGGCTGACCAGAACACTCAGATGGGTTATATAACCGATATCAAGGAAGTGTTGCGTAAGTCTTGGGCTTTGCGTCTGAATTATTCAGCTTCGCGTCGTAACTGATAAATAACAGATATTCTATAAAAAAGAGGTGACTTGTTTTTCCAAGTCACCTTTTTTTTGTACTTTTGTGACCATAATAAATACACGATTCTTATGATAAGTATTATAGCTGCTGTGGCGCAGAACTTGGCCATAGGGTATCAGAATAAACTGCTCTATTGGTTACCCAACGACCTGAAGCGTTTCAAGGCGCTCACCACGGGCCACACCATTATTATGGGACGTCGCACCTTCGAGTCTTTACCCAAGGGCGCCCTTCCCAACCGCCGTAACGTGGTGCTTACACGCTCGCAGATAACCTTCCCTGGGGCAGAGACCTTCCCCTCCCTAGAGGCTGCGTTGGCCTCCTGTGCTCCCACAGAAGATATATATATAATAGGTGGCGCCAGCGTTTATAGCGAGGCCCTGCCCCTGGCTGACCGCCTATGCCTGACAGAGATAGCAGACACCCCAGCGCAGGCGGATGCCTTCTTTCCCCAGTTCTCTGGGGAGGAGTGGACCGAAGTCTGGTCAGAGGAGCATCAGACGGACGAACGTCATGACCACGTCTACCGCTTTGTGGATTACGAAAGGAAATAACGTCAAAGAAGAATAAATGAAACAATACTTAGACCTACTGCAGCGCATCCTCGATGAGGGCAACAAGAAGAGCGACCGCACCGGCACCGGTACCGTCAGCATCTTCGGCCATCAGATGCGTTTCAACCTCGAGGAAGGCTTTCCTCTGCTCACCACCAAGAAAGTTCATCTCAAGAGTATCATCTATGAGCTGCTCTGGTTCCTGCAGGGCAATACCAATGCCCATTGGCTGCAGGAGCGTGGTGTAAGAATCTGGAACGAGTGGGCCGACCCCGAGACGGGCGACTTGGGTCATATCTATGGCTACCAGTGGCGTTCGTGGCCCGACTACGATGGAGGCTTCATCGACCAGATCCAGCAGGCCGTTGATACCATCAAGAATGACCCCAACTGCCGTCGTATCATTGTCAGTGCCTGGAATGTGGCCGACATCAAGAATATGAACCTTCCTCCCTGCCACGCCTTCTTCCAGTTCTATGTGGCAGATGGCAAGCTCAGCCTGCAGCTCTATCAGCGCAGTGCCGACTGCTTCCTGGGTGTTCCCTTCAACATAGCCTCTTATGCCCTCCTCTGTATGATGATGGCTCAGGTCTGCGGCCTCAAACCCGGCGAGTTCATCCATACCACGGGCGATACACATATCTATCTCAACCACATGGATCAGGTTAAGCTTCAGCTTAGCCGCGAGCCTCGCAAGCTGCCCAGGATGATTATCAATCCCGAGGTCAAGAGTATCTTCGACTTCCAGTACGAAGACTTCCAACTTGTCGACTATGATCCATGGCCAGCCATCAAGGGCGTTGTAAGTGTGTAACCTTTATGCCGTTGCCCGAGGACTTTGTACGTTTGATGCACGAGCAGTATGGAAAAGATACTGCCGATGCGCTGTGCCAGGCCCTCAGTGAGACAGACCCCGAGGTTTCCATTCGTCTCAATCCTCGCAAGGGACAGCCCCTTGTGATGGAAAATGTAAATGCCGAGCCCGTTCCATGGTGCCCCGATGCCTATTACCTGAGCGAGCGCCCCGCCTTTACTTTCGACCCACTCCTGCATGCCGGTGCCTACTACGTCCAGGAAGCCTCTTCTATGTACATTGCGGAACTTGTCCGCAAGGCAATGTTCAATGTTCAATGTTCAATGTTCAATGCTCCCATTGCCGCTCTCGACCTTTGCGCCGCCCCAGGTGGCAAGAGCACCCTTTTAGCCAGTTTGTTGCCCGAAGGCTCGGTCCTTATCAGTAACGAGCCCATGCCAAAGCGAGCTCAGGTGCTGGCCGAGAATATGCAGAAATGGACCCGTATGACAAAGGGCGAATATCCTGTCCGTTGTATCGTCACACAGAACTATCCTGCCGACTTTACTGCCTTCACAGATACCTTCGATTTGCTGGTGACTGATGTCCCCTGCTCAGGCGAAGGCATGTTCCGCAAGGATGAGGTTGCCGTACAGGACTGGAGTCTGCAGAATGTAGACCTCTGCTGGCATCGACAGCGCGAGATTCTGCAAGACATCTGGCATACCCTCAAACCCGGCGGTTTGCTTATCTACAGCACCTGCACCTTCAATCATTTCGAGGACGAGGACAACGCCCGATGGATATGCGATACCCTTGGTGCAGAGCTGCTCGAAGAACGCCATTTCCTTCCCGGTCGGGATAGGGGAGAAGGCTTCTATTGTGCCGCTATTCGGAAAAACAGTCCAATTCAAAATTCTGGGGCAGAGAACAATTCTCAATTGCCAATGTTCAATGCTCAATGTTCAATGCTCAATGTCATACCTCCCGCTTTTGCGGTTGACCCCGACATGCCTCGCATAGAACTCAACTACAACGAGGCCCTGCAGTACTTGCGTCGCGAAGCCGTTCGTGTGCCAGCGCCCCGCGGAATGGTTCTTATATGCTATAAGGGTTATGTGTTGGGTCCGGGTAAGTGTGTGGGCAATCGCATCAACAATCTCTACCCCGAACAGTGGCGCATCCGTACCACCTATACTACGCCGTTCAGCCTAGCTGCTCTTTCTTGAATTCCAGCGGTGTCATGCCCGTTATGCGGCGGAAGGCCGTCGAGAAATAGTCCGGGTTGTTGAACCCTACATCGTAGGCAATTTCCTTCAGTGGTTTTGTGGTATTCAGAATCAGGAATTTACCCTGCTGTATACGCGTCTCCTGAATATACTGGTAGGGCGTCATGCCCGTCTGTTGCAGGAAGATCTTGCGGAAGCGGCTGTAACCCCAGTTGATGGCCTTTGCTACATCCTCCGATCGTATATCTTTCTCGTAGTTGTTGTGGATGAACAGCAGTGCCTGATGGATGTCCTCCGTCGTCTCCTTCTCCTCGGGACTGGATGTATTGTCGTACGACGATATGTAGCCCAGCAGCATGTTCACGTAGCCGCTCAGCAACTGCTGATAGCCCTTCTCCATGTATTGGGCCGCCTTTATGCCCTGGTTAAAGAGCCATACGATGTCCTTGTTCATGGTAATGGGCAGGTGGAACAGCGGATGTCCTGTCGAGAAGAACCCGTTCTTTACCCTCATCTCTATGTTAGGCCCCCGGAATCCTATCCAGTATTCCTTCCATCCCGTTTTCTCGTTTGGGTGGTAGGTGTGGCGTTCCTGTGGGAAAAGCATCATCATATCGCCTGCCTTCACCTGCATCTCGCCCCCAGTCTCCGAGCGGAAGACACCCGCCCCCTTGGCGCAGTACACCAGCTGGTATTCGTCCAGCATACGTCCTGCTGCAGGCTGGAATCTGTATGACAGAGGATGTCCGGCAGGCGGATAGCTCTCGCCCGGCATAATCTCTTGGCTACCTACGCAGTTCACCGTCAGCCCCCAGTCTAGGTCATGCTCCACGGACGGGAGGTACTTGAAGTTCAGATGCTCGTTCTTGCGTGTCATAATGTATGGATAATAGCACTGATTCTTTCGCAAAGATAAGAATAATCCATGTAACATATCACCGAATTATTGGTTTTTTTTGAACCCAAACAGACGAAAAAGCTATTAAATATCATATTTTGATGCACTAATGACAATAATTAAAGGTTTGATCCCTTGCATAGCCGTAATTTTGACTCAGATTTTACATAAAAACCTAATGATTAGCTATAAAATGAAGAGAATTATCCCGTTTTTGGTCTTATGGACCCTTTCTATGAGCATGTATGCACTCGAGGTCAATAATCTTAGGACACAGGCATACACTAATCCCATAGGCATCGACATTGCCATTCCCTCTTTCAGTTGGCAGCTCAGTTCCGCAGAACGAGGCGTTATGCAGACCTCTTACAGTATCAGAATCAGTACAGAACGTGATTTCAATAATATTGAATGGGAGTCGGGAGTTGTGGAGAGCAGCCAGTCGGCAGATGTTCAGGCCACAGGCTTTACGCCCAAGGCCCGAACCCGTTACTACTGGCAGGTAACGGTTACCGATAACAAGGGAAATACGTCTACCAGCACAGAAAGGGCTTACTTCGAGATCGGACTTAAAGCCACAACGGCCTGGAACAAGTCCAAATGGATAAAAGGTACGCGTACGCCTAAGAGCGGCGCCTCTGTTGCTGTTATCAAGGACTACGAGTTGGAGGTAAAGTTCCAGGTTCAGCGCTTGGCTGCAGGCCTTATCTTCGCTGCCAAAGACCATAACAACTATTATATGTGGCAGGTAAACACCCTTACGGGATCGCCTCGTTTCCGCCCACACAGGTGGGAAAACGGGAGTGCAACTGTCCTGTCGGAGAATCCGCTGGGTGTGAATGTCAAGAACGGCGAGGTACACACCCTGCGCATCGAGGTCAAGGATGCCCAGACAGCCACAACCTACGTTGATGGTACGCAGGTGGATACCCGAACGGGCGATTTCACTTACGGAGATTTCGGCTTCCGCGAGGACCACGATACGGGTCCTAACGGCGATGAGCCCGAGGAGGCTTACTTCGATGATTTCCGTGTTACCAGCGGTGGTAATACTCTTCTGGAGGAACACTTCGAGAAGGCCTCGAATAACATCTTCCATGGTGGAACGGTCGAGGACGGACGCTTCCACATCAGGGGTGCAGGCAGTTACTGCTGGCAGGAAGAGGGTAGCACAATAGGAGGCGCCTACCTGTTCCGCAAGGCTTTTGCTGCCAAGGGAGCCGTCAAGAAGGCCCGCCTCTATGCCACAGGCCTTGGTGTGTACAATGTATATATAAACGGTACGCGCGTTGGCATCACGCATGATGACGGTACTACGGAGCAGGACGAGCTGAAGCCAGGCTTCACAGAGTTCAAGAAAACAGTCTTCTATACTACGCACGATGTTACGGCCCTTATCCGCGAGGGCGATAATGCCATCGGCGCCGAACTTACCAGCGGATGGTGGAGCGGCGGCATCGCTCACGGCATGTATGGCAGCAAGCCTGTTGCCTTCCGTGGGATGCTGATTCTTACATACAAGGACGGCTCCGAGCAGACCATCGCTACGGATACCTCGTGGTCTAGTAATACCAATGGAGCCCTTCGCAAGGGCGATATCTATAATGGCGAGACCTATGATGCCCGCTTGGAGAGTAACTGGTCTTGCGCCGACTTCGACGATGCCGGTTGGTACAACACGGCCGTCAGCAGCGATTTCCAAGGGCAGATCCGTGCTTTCGAGGGCCCTGCCGTAAAGGCTGTTCCATCCCTGGCCCGTATGCCTCAGACGGTTACCCTCTATGAGGGCACAAAGCCCAACGGCAAGACGTATGGCGCCATCAACGTCGTTTCCGAACTCAGCGGTCAGAACCGCTTCCAATTGAAGGCTGGTCAGACGGCTGTCATAGACCTTGGTCAGAATGCTGCCGGATGGGTCAGCTTCACGGCTAAGGGCGATCGTGGCACTCGTCTGCGCTTCCGCTTTGGCGAGATGCCTAATACCACGGGCGATCGCAACCGAGGCGATGATGGACCTGCCGGCTCTATCTATACCGAGAATCTGCGCAGTGCCGAGGCTACCCTCTCTTATACGCTTAAGGGCGCTACCGATGGCGAGAGCTATCATCCCACCAGCACCTTCATGGGCTTCCGTTATATCGAGGTGACCACGACGGCCGATGTCGAACTCTCCGAGGTTGTGGGCGAGACTGTGACGTCTGCCATGCAGGAGCGCTCCAGCTTCCGTACCTCGCATCCCGATGTCAACCAGCTCTACAGCAATGTTATGTGGGGGCAGCACAGCAACCTGCTGAGCGTGCCCACCGATTGCCCTCAGCGGGACGAGCGTCAGGGCTGGACGGCCGATACGCAGGTCTACTCCCTGGCAGGTCTCTATAATGCCGATACCCGCATGTTCTACGAGAAGTTTATGCGCGATATGCGCGATTCCCAGCGCTCAGACGGTGCCTTCCCCCACATAGCGCCTTATGCCTGGGATGTTGGCTTTGGTGCTGCTGCGTGGGCCGATGCGGGCGTCATCCTACCCTGGAATGTGTATCTGATGACGGGCGACAAACAAATCATCAAGGATAACTGGGCGGCCATGGAGCGTTATATGAACTTCCTTTCCACCAAGACGGAAGGCAGTTACAAATACAACGGTGGCGAGACCACGTATGGCGACTGGGTGGCTTACGCAGAGACCGACAGCCGTTACTGCAGCGTCTGCTACTATGCCCTGGATGCCCAGTTGATGGCCAAGATGGCGCGTGTTCTTTCGTCCAGCGAAACGGATTCCTATGCGGCGAAGGCCAAGAAGTACGAAGAGCTTTTCCAGAATATTAAGGCTGAATGGCAGACGCGCTATGCCAATCCCTCCACAGGGGCTCCCAAGATTCAGACCCAGTGTGCCTATCTGATGGCCCTGAAGTATAATCTGCTTCGCGATGAGGCTGCCGTCAGTCGTACCATTAGCCTCTTGCGCAACGCCATCGCCAACAATTCCTACAAGCTGAATACAGGCTTTCTGGGCACTGCTATTCTGAATCAGACGCTGACGGAGAACGGCCTTAATGACGAGGCTTATACCCTCCTGCTGCAACGTAATGACCCCTCGTGGCTGTATAGCATCGACCAGGGCGCTACCACCATCTGGGAGCGTTGGAACTCCTATACCAAGGCCAGCGGCTATGGTCCTGTCAGCATGAATTCCTTCAATCATTACGCCTATGGCATCATTGCCGAATGGATGTTCCGCCACATGGCCGGTATCTGTCCAGACGAGGAGAACGCAGGTTTCCGTCACTTCGTCCTTCGTCCCAACCCCGATACGCGCAAGACGCTCCGTTACCAACAGAAACGCATCACCTCCGTCGATGCCGACTTCTGGAGCAACTATGGGCCCATCAAGGCCGCTTGGCAGTGCGATGGCGGCGCAGCAATGACCTACGATGTAACCATTCCTGCCAACACCACAGCCACTCTTTATATGCCTATAGCAGAGGGTTATGAACTGAAGGAGAGCGGTCAGCCCGTATCACAGTGTAGTGATATAGAATACTTTGGCGTAGAGAATGGCAGAGCTGTCTGTCGACTGGGTTCCGGCTCTTACCGTTTCACTGTCGATAACAAGACGGGTTTGGGCGCTGTGCAGGATTCTAACCTCCAGAAGGCCGCTTCCTCGCCCGTTTTTAACCTAAGTGGCATCTATTTGGGTGAAGAAACAGACTCCCTTCCGCGTGGAATTTACATCCAAGGGGGAAAGAAAATTGTAAAACTAACAACTATTATTTCACAATATTTTTAACATGGAAAGATTACTTATATCCCTATTGGCATGCCTGATGCTGTCAGGTGCAATGGCGCAAGAGAAAGATGTACCCAGGATTGTCAACTTCGTCAACTTTATTCGCGACATAGAACCGCGCGATGCGAATATTACGCCTCAGGTGCTTTATGAAACGGTGAAATCCGAGGCTGATGCCATCCATCGTTATGGATTCAAGGGTACATGGCTTCTGCAATACGATGCCCTGATAGACAGCCGTTACCAAGCCATGATGAAGGAAGAGATGGCTCATGGATGCGAAGTAGGCGGATGGTGGGAGATTACCCAACCACACGTTGAGGCAGCTGGATACAAGTGGCGTGGACGTTATCCCTGGGATTGGCATGCCGACAAAGGATTCTCCGTAGGCTATACGCCAGAGGAACGCGAACGACTGGTGGATGTATTCATGGAGAAATTCCGCCAGATCTTCGGAGAATACCCTCATAGTATCGGCTCGTGGTTCATTGATGCCCACACACTCATCTATATGCGTGAAAAATATGGTATTGAGGCCAGTTGCAATTGCAAAGACCAGAAGGGTACCGATGGCTATACGCTCTGGGGTGGCTATTGGCATGGTGCCTACTATCCCTCGCGTGTGAATGGCTATATGCCCGCCCAGACGAAGAAGGGGCAGATAGATGTCCCCGTGTTCCGTATGTTAGGCAGTGACCCTCTCTATCAGTACAGTTCGGGAGTTGGCGGCGCCATACAGAGCGTCTGCACCATAGAACCCACTTATGTTAACGCGCAGCAGCCTGATTGGGTCAGATGGTATCTGCGTTGCCAGACAGACGATCCCGCCTTGGGCTTTACATACTTTCAGGCAGGGCAGGAGAACTCCTTCACATGGAAAGCCTTTGCCAAGGGCTACGAGGTACAGCTTCCTCAGATTGCAGCCCTTCAGAAGGAAGGCAAACTTCGGGTGGAGACATTGATAGAAAGTGCCCGTGCCTTCAGAAAGAAGTATCCCATAACGCCCACTACAGCTTGCACGGCGCTGACCGACTATACGGATAATCGGGGTCGCACTATCTGGTTCAACAGCTGTTACTATCGCGCCAATGTGCTGTGGGAAGGCGACCGCATGGGCATACGCGACATACATCTGTTTGACGAGAACGTAGAATCATACTACCTGCGTAATGTCTGTACCTCAAACGAATGTATCTACATGACATTGCCTATAGTGGATGGTTGCCTGTGGAGTACGGCAGACAATATGGCCAGCCTGCGCTTTTATGCTGTTAAGACAAGCGGCCGGTTAAGGGAGCTGAAGGGTGGTGAGCCTGTTATCACGCAGGCCAAGGGAGGCATGAGCGTGCGTTGGCCGTTGAAGGGCGATGATGGAGAAATCTGCTTGCAGCTGACTGAAGCTCGGATCACTGCCTTCTGTACCAACAAAACTCTTGCATGGTGTATGCAATTGAATGTGCAGCCCCAGTCCAAGCTTCCCTTCCAGACTATAGATGGCAAGACGCTGACGGCCACGCAGGAGGATTATCCATACCGTTTGTCTCTTGAGCGCGGTATCTTTCAAGACCTGCGCCAGAAGTCCGGATTGGTGTTCAGCATCCTTCCTGAAAAGGGAAAAGTGTCGATGAAGATGAAGTAAGAATCAGCTAACGTCTAAAGCCTAAGGTCTAAAGTCTAAAGTCTAAAGTCTGTTCTTCCTACCACCCTTCGGGTAGAACGATGTTCGTGATGTTGTGGGCTTTGCTGAACAGTGGAGCAATCTCCTCGTCCGTAAAGCCTGCAATGCCGCATCCTATGCGCGTAACCAGGAATGTCAGTTCCGGGTGCGCCTTGGCAAAGGCTATGAACTCATCCACATAGGGGCGAATGGTCTCCACACCGCCCTGCATAGTAGGTATAGCATAGCTCTGCCCTTGCTGGCCAACGCCCTGTCCCATGATAGCTCCAAACTTGCGGAGCGCCACGAGGGCCGCTCCTCCGCCATGCATACCGCCCAGGTTACTGCCAAAGACAAAAATCTCGCCAGGCTGTAGCTCCGTAATAAACTCTGGTGTAGTCCGTTTCTGTGTCATTGTCCGATGATTTATTCTGCCTCTGATGCAAAGTTACGAAAAACGAGCGAAAAGCCAAATTTATTTGAGGTATTCCGAGTGCCAAGTAAGTTCGGCATAGCCAAAGTTACGAAAAACGAGCGAAAAGCCAAATTTATTTGAGGCATTCCGAGTGTTGCAACCAAGACAATGGTTAGAATGGAATGGTGTACCCCAGTTTTGCAGCCTCGGGAGTCTGCACGTGCTACCCCCAGGAGTCTACACGTGTAACCTCGAGGAGTGTGCAAATGTAGGCTCATCATTAACCCTTGTTTCTGAACATGAGGAAAACATGAGGCGCTCCTTAGGTGGTTGTGGCTAGGAGCAATTATTTCTCAAAAACTTTTGTTGTTTCGGATTAATGCTTTATTTTTGCAGTTATAAACGTGAAAAACCTAAATTGTTTTTGTCTATGAATTTAATGAGGAGAATAGTATTCGTGATTTTTGCAGTGCTGTCATCAATATCTTGTATAAAAGCTGAAAAAGTGACAGTCACAGTTACCAATGCCGGAGAACTCAGCCATGCAATTGAATCAGTTCAAGAAACAACGATTACTAATCTGACTATCAAGGGTAAGTTAGGTGGAACTGATCTCGCCTATATTCGAACTATGAAAGGAAAAATCAGTTCACTAGAGGAACTAGACTTGAAAGATGTGACGTTAGTAGATGACGGAGAACCTTATTACCATTATTCTTTTAGAAGCGATGCCGTCTGGTATACCAATCACATTCGCTATTTCATTTCCAAAGAAAGGAAACATGTGAAATGGTCAGATAATATGACTCAGGCTGGTAATCTTTATGATGATTACTACGATTATAATTTAGCTGGGGCATTTCAAGGGATGCTCCTAAGACGAATTGTTCTGCCTTCTTCTTTGAACGAAATCGGGCAAGATGAATTCAAGAAGTGCACAAAATTGGTTGAGATTGTGATGGGAAGCAAACCTGTGTTTGTTGGTGCAAATGCTTGTGAAGAATGTACAAGTCTTGAGCGCATACCCGAGTTGGACAATGTAATAGAAATGAAGGAACATGCCTTTAGGAACTGTGCTGTACTTAATCCGGATATTGGACTATCGTTGCAGCAACTTGATAGTATTCCTGCCTATGCATTTGAAGGGTGTCGGATGTTAGCGGAAGTTACTCTCTCGTCTACGCTTCAACATGTAGACCAGATGGCATTCTATAATAGTGGTATAAAGAAGTTGAAACTTCCTAATGACTATACCCAATACGGGAGCAAGGCCTTTGCTAGCTGTTCAAACCTCATTGACGTTGACGTTCCCAAGAATCTTTGTAGAATTCCCTACGACTTGTTTATGGGATGTCCTTGGTATCAGAATCCTAGTAGAGTTGTGGGAGGTGTCAGATTCGTGGGTAATATAGGAACTGAAATCGACCAAAATGCCCCAAAGTTGTATTTTAAAGATTCTGCAGTGGGTGTGGCCGACAATTTCAATGGAAACGGAACAGATGAAAAGAGTAAAGATAGTCCTGTGGAAATCAACCTCACACCTACTATACGATATATAGGTACTTGTGCCTTTAAGGATATGGAGATCCAAAAGATTACGCTAACTAATGTAGAAGAAATTGGTGATTATGCATTCTGTGATTGTACAAACCTGGAAGAGGCCACCTTATCAACATCGCTCAAGAAAATTGGTAAAGAGTCATTCAGGAATTGTAAATTGAAAGAGGTGACAATTGCAGAGAGTGTAAAGGATGTAGGTGATGCTGCTTTTATGTCGAACACTGCGCTCCAGAAGGTGATATATCAAGCCGATAGCATAAGCGGCAAAAGTGTTTTTAGTACCTGCACGTCGCTAACTGACTTGGAAATAGGACCGAAGGTACGTTGCATTTCCCAGGCGATGTTTTATGGTTGTGTGAATTTACGGGAGATTGTCATTCCAGAAAGTGTTAAGACAATTGATAACCACGCCTTTGAGGGGTGCACGAATACGCGAAAGTTAGTGGTAGGTGATGGAGTGGAGCGTATTGTTGCTCAGGCTTTTTATAAGACGGACAGTTTGGAAGAGATAGTGTATCTTCCAGATGCAACTGTTCCGTTGAATTTGTTTGCATGTCATCCGAAACTAGAATGTGTGACGATTGGGCCTAAGGTAAGGAATCTTGGTTCGAGTCCGTTCGCAGACTGCCCAAATATCCGAAGAGTAAACTTTGAAGCAGAGAATTTAGAAACAAAATATATGTTTGCATCTGCTCAAATCGAACAGATTGTATTTGGGTCATCTGTAAAGATAATCCCAGAAGCAACTTTTGAAAATTGTATCTGTCTAAAGGGGCTGGAGCTCCCTGAGAGTCTTATAGAGGTAGGCAACATGGCATTTCAAGGCTGTGATTCAATCAAGAAATTAAGTATTGGCCGTCAGTTGCAAACCGTAGGATGGCATGCTTTCTATTGTATGGGATTGGAGGAAGTCTATTATAACGCTGCAAATCTTATCAGTGTAAGCAGAGTTGATGGTATCTTTCCAGGACATCCCAAAGTGCATACAATTGTTTGTGGGCCAGATGTACAATCACTTCCATCAAGGGTGTTCCGTGACCTCGATTCATTATATACCCTGACGTTCGGTGACAATATAGAAACTATTCAATCGTCAAGTGTCTACGAATGTCCACGTCTGAAGAATATATGCATCGGAAAGAATACTAAGCGTGTAGAACTGCTATTTGAAGGATGCGACAGTCTCCAGAACTTGTATTATAATGCTATTTGTATGGAGAAGTTTAATCAGCCATTTGATCTTAGAGGGCAATTGACTAATGTTATATTTGGACCTGATGTCAGAGAGATTCCTGAAGATGCATTTATTGGTTCATATAAGTTAAAACATATCGTTTTAAATGAAGGTCTGGAAATAATAGGAGGCTGCGCTTTCTATAATTGTCCAGAGTTGGAAGATGTTACTATTCCATCCAGTGTAAAAACAATAAAATACTTGGCATTTGCAGAATGCCCAAACATAAAGCGTGTGGCTTCTTGTTATGTTCAGTCGCCAACACCTTTTGGAAAGGATGTTTTCGATGAGACTACATATGCAAGTGCAAAACTCTATGTGCCTGTAGGAACAGTGGAAATGCATAAAAACACTCTGGGGTGGATGAATTTCTATGATATTATAGAGGACGATAGTATTATTGATGCTTTAGATGGAAAAACGAGTATAACTCGATTGGATTCAGTTTACAGTATAGAAGGGTATATGACAGATCTAAAGAGTGGCCTAAACATTATTCGTATGAGTGACGGAACTGCCAGGAAGGTAATCATTAAGTAGGTTTCAGTTGGAAATATTGCATAAGATGGGGAAAGGTGAAAACAAGTGGTTTTCACCTCTTCTTGTTGTCGTTTCAATAGGATGGTCTTAATGACTTGTTCGGATGGTCCCCATGAGTTATTCAAATAATCCTTTAGGGGGTAAAGAGATTATCCGAATGAGCTGTTCCCCTTATCTTAATGAGTCATGGAGATAAAGGGAATGAAGTAAAGGTTACATGCCAATAGTTTGCACGCAGAAAACTCCTTGAATTATGCGTAAATTCGAGGCGTTTGCACGCAGAATACTTTTTAACTTAATTCCTGTCCATAATCAACTTACTTTTTGTGCTTAATCAAGTTGATTTCTTTGTCTAATTTAGTTACTTTTCTCTGCTATGTGTGGTATTCTCTTTAAATCTTTGTACCTTTGTGTACCATTTAGATTTGAATCCATCCAATGAAGAGAGAGACCTTTGAGCGGCAGCGAGCATTCGCGGGTGAGCTGAAGCCTTCAATGAAACGGCGTTCCCTAGATCATGATTACCATTCACGCCATATATACATGATAACCCTTGCAGTTGAAGGGCGCCGTCCTCTGTTGGGGCGTCTTGTGGGGGATGTTGCTGCTGAACATGGGACGGCTGACTATCCTCATGTGGAGCCTACGCCCCTTGGAGCTGCTGTTATGGATCTGTGGAACACTATCCCCACATACCACCCTGGGGTGGAACTGATTGCCTTCCAGCTTATGCCGGATCATATTCATGGCATTCTCTTTGTTACCCGTTATCTGCCAGAGGGGCTGGGGAAGGTTGTCCTTGGGTTTAAGCAGGCATGCAATAGGGAGTACCGGAGGTTGGTTTTGGATGTTGCTGTGGCACAGCAACAAACGGGACAGAGCCAGCAACAAACAGGACAGTGCCAGCAACAAACAACCCAGCAACAGCCTCTTGACCGCTATCATGGGCTTTTATTTGAGCGTGGATACAATGATAGTATTTTGCTGCGTGAGGGACAGCTGGAAAACATGAAGCGCTATCTTGCTGATAATCCTTTCCGCTTGGCTATGAAGCGGGCTAGGCCTGAGTTCCTGCGTGTGCGGTTGGATGTTAATGTTTGTGGTAGCATTTGTTCCGCCGTTGGCAATCTATCCCTGTTATCGGCCCCTCGTAAATTGCGTGTGCGTATATCACGTAGCATAGACCCTGCCTTGCTAGAGCACGAAAAGGAAAGCCTGCTGGCAGTTGCTCGCGAAGGTGCTGTACTTGTCTCCCCGGCAATCAGTCCTGGGGAGAAAGCTATCACGCGTGCTGCCTTTGATGAGGGCTTACCCCTTATCACTCTCCTTGATAATGGATTAGACCCGATGTCAAAACCCAGCGGTGAACGTTTTCGTGCCTGTGCCGAGGGACGTCTTCTGCTCCTTTCGCCCTTTCCGCACAGGAATAATCACATCACCATCTCGCGTGCTACCTGCGAGACCTTAAATGCCCTTGCTTGGGATATCTCTAAACTACCGTTATGAAGCAGAAAGTGATTCTGATAAAGAGGCATCCGATGGGGGGGACATACCTGGCGATATGCCTGTTTGGGTTTGTCTTTGCGGTGAGGCCGCTGAGCGAGGTGGAGTACAACCATGAGCGGATTCATGTGGCACAGCAACGCGAGCTGCTGTACCTGCCGTTCTTTCTGTGGTATGTGGCGGAATGGCTGGTGCTGCTGCTGAAATACAGGGACAGTAAGCAGGCGTACTATAACATCCGGTTCGAGAAGGAGGCATATAACCATCAGAAGGACCTGCAATACCTGAAGAACAGGAAACACTATCATTATAAATAGCATAGGAATAGAAAGAAGACAGCCTGTCGTGCATTGAAACACAACAGGCCGTCTTGTGTATGGTGTATGCTACCCGCAGGGTGGGGTAGCAAGAGGGGTTACTTCTTCTTTCCCTTAGCAGGTGTCTTGCTGAGGTCGAGCACGCGGACGTTGCGGAACTTCAGACCGGCACCATGACCGAGGAATCCGATATGACCGGTCTTGTTGAACATACCGGGGTGGTTCTTGTGGTCAACGGTGTAGGGGTTGTTGTCGCTGCCATCGGGAGCTACGTTATGGCCCTGGCAGGCTTCCTTGATGTCGCCATCCACGATGACCTCGCCATTAACGGTTACGGTGATGTGGTTGCCCTGAACGCGGATCTCTTCCTCGCTCCACTCGCCCAGAGGCTTGTGCTTGATGCGCTTAGCGGGGATGACACCATATACGGAGCCGTGAACCTGATACTCGCGCAATCCGGCATACATGGGGGCGTCGTGATCCAGAATCTGGCACTCGCACATACCATGGTAAGCTGCATCTACGCCCATAGGAGTACGGATACCTACGCCATTATTGACACCAGGACGCAGGAAGCAGAACTCGAAGCGGAAGATGAAGTCGCGATACTCTTTCTTGGTGTACAGGTTGCTCTCGTTGCCGTAGTTGGCTGTTACATTGATGCAGCCGTTGATGGGCACATAACCTACCTTGTTACCTACGAAGTTGTCAAGGTTGGTACCGTCGAACAACAACTCGAAGCCCTGTGCCTTCTCCTCGTCGGAGAGAACATAGACGGGTGAGGGCTGCAGCTCGGAGATAATCTTCTTGAGCTCGTCTACGGCATAGCCATCGTCAGCGGTACCATGAGCCTTATAGAGGGCCATAGCCTTGGTGAGATTGTCTTTTACTACGTCGTATTCGATATCCTCTGAGGTCTTGTTGATAATGTCCTTCTCGGCTGTAGCAGCGGTGTAACCCAGGGTCTTGTCGTCGAGGTACTTGCCTGCCAACAGGAAGGCATTACGTGTGGGAGTCTTGCCAAGGAAGTTCAGAATAGCCTTCTTCTGGTCGTCAGACTTGGCAAGCTGCATGGCTGTATTCAGACCCTCGTAACGAGCATCGGCATTCTTCTGATAGTTGCCCATCAGGTTGATGTAGCCGTTCAGCGCATTGTTGTCGCCTGCCTTAGCGGCATTCAGCAAGGGAGCAGCAGCTTTCAGGTTGGTGCTGCGCAACAGAGCATTGATAGCAGTTTGTGAACCAATCTTCTGTAGTTCTTCCACAGACTCGTTGGTATTGGTGGCAGCCAGGATGGGATAGAAACGCTCCTTGTTGGTGGCCTTCTTCATAGCGTCGCTTACAGCCTGATATTGCTGCTTGGCATCCAGACTCTTAATGCTGGCAGAGAGTGCCTTCTGGTAGTCGCCTACTTGGGCGGCATTGGCAGCATCCAGCAAACCGGCCACCTTGCTGATGTCATTCTTGCCAACTACGCCACGCAGGGCGCTCAGCGCAACAGTGTTATCCTTTGCCAAATCGAATACAATGGGAGCGGCACTCTTGATGCACTTGGTAGCAGCCAACTGCAACAGACGGTTCTGCTGCTGACCTGTAGTAGCCTTCAGTGCCTCTGTTACCTTGCCTGAGATGTCGCCCTTGAAGCTGAGCAGTGCGTTAAAGGCGTCCTGCCAGTTATCGCCTCCCAACTGGGCAATCAGTGCGGTAGCGGCATCGTCGCCACCGATTTTACCCAATGCCTCGATGGCAGCAAGAGCGGGCTTGCCACCCTGTGCGAGCACTTTGGTGAGGAAAGGCTTCTGGCTCTCCACCTTATTGTCGCCCAACCAGTTGATGATATCGGCCTTACCCTCTTCGGTCTGCTTCTTAAACTTGCCTACTACCTGCTTTGCCAAGTCATCGGTAACCAGATTGTTGGCGGTAGCAAACTTCAGAGCCTGCATACGCAGGGCATGGTCTTTGCTCTTGAGGGTCTTAATGATAGCAGGTCCGGCATTGGCGCCCAACTTCTTCAGGTTGTCGTATGCCTGAGCATAGGGAGCGGCACCTGTATGTTCTACGAACTCAATTGGCTTCTCGTCGCCTGCCAGCAGACGGATCTGTGACTCTATGAACTGACGAACATACTGGTCCGGAGCCTTGGGAGCAGCTGCACGGAGTCCGTCAAGAACAGCTTTCTTATACTTGGCATTAGCAGCAGCAGAAGCATAGTTGGTGACACCATTGATGGCGTACTCCAGCAGGTTGTTCTTTGCCTTCTCGGTGGGTTGCATCATACCAACCAGCACTTCGATTGACTTAGGAGCAGCCTTGGCAATATCTTCCATCTCGCGGTTGAAGTCGGTCTGGTTCTGCAAAGGCATCAGTGCCAATGCATCCTGCACAATGGTTTGTGTGGTTCTCTGCCTTGCATCCTGTGCAAAGGCGGGAGCTGTGTTGACCGTCAGCATCAGTACGGCCAGCAACAATATATTAAATATCTTTTTCATTGCGTTTTTGTTTACTGTTTACTGTTTACAGTTTACCGTTCGGTTTGAATTATGAATTAATCCTCCCCTCGCCTCGGAGAGGGGCTGGGGGTGAGGCTGTTTAGATCATCTTTCCCCATTCGCCACGCATAGGCTGGTTGATAAGCAGGTTGGCAGCATCGTCGCCTACGAAGAGCTGTGTCTTGGGGTCGAAATGCAGGGTGCGATTCAGACGCAGGGCGCAGACACCCATATTGACGATGGTGGCACTGTGATGACCATTGGTCTCGTTCAGGGCGAACTGACGGCGGTTGCGAACACACTCCAGGAAGTCGGTGTTGCGAGGCTCGGGATCGGGCAACTCGTTGATAATCTCCTGCACATTGGGGATGGTGCACTCGAATCCCTTGTAGACCTTGCCCTTGGGGCCTTCGATATAGGGAACCTTGCCCTCGCTCTCGAAGCCTTCGCCCTCGAGGATAATCTGACAGCCATCCTCATAGGTGTAGGTGATAGAGCGCCAGATGCCCACTGCATCGGGATGCTGCTGAGGAGCATCTATCTCGACCTTAACAGGGAAGGTGTCGTCCTTACCCAGGATATACTGAACGGGGTCTATGTAGTGCTGACCCATATCGGCCAAACCGCCACCGTCGTAATCGAAGTAACCGCGGAAGGTCTGGTGTGTACGGTGGATGTTATAGGGCTTGTAGGGAGCCGGGCCCAGCCAAAGGTCGTAATCCAACTCCTTGGGGATAGGCTGCACTTCCAGATTCTCTTTTCCTACCCAGTAGAACTTCCAGGTAAAACCTGTAGCACCGGAGATGCGTACCTTCAGGGGCCAGCCGAGCAGACCGCTATCCACCAGTTTTTTCAGGGGCTTAACATCGGTACCCAAGCCATAGAAGGTGTCCTTGAAGCGGAACCAGGTGTTCAGACGGAACACACGGGCATTGCGCTTGACAGCTTCCTCTACGCGCTTACCCTCGCCAATGGTTCGGGTCATAGGTTTCTCACAGAAGATATCCTTGCCGGCATTGGCAGCCTCAACTGACATCAGTCCGTGCCAATGGGGTGGGGTGGCAATGTGAACAATATCCACATTGGGATCATGGATGAGGTCGCGGAAGTCGTGATAGGCCTTCACGGTCTCGTTAAAGTTTTTCTTGGCAGCGGCAACGGCTGACTCCAGGTGTTTCTGGTCTACGTCGCACACAGCCACCAGACGACAGGACTGGTCGCTGGCAAAGTGGTGACCTGAACGTCCTATACCGCCTACACCGATGATACCACGTGTAAGCTGATCACTTGGAGCAACAAAGTTGTTGGCTCCACCCATCTTACCCATCACTTCGCGAGGCAAGATGCTGAACAGTGCCGATGCGGCAGCTGTCCTCTTAAGAAAAGATCTTCTGTTTAGTGCCATAATTGGGTTGTTTTCATAGATAATTTACGTTTACGTGAGGCAAAAATAAAAAAATCTAAGGAAACAACCAAGAAAAAACTATATTTATTCTGTTTCTTCTTTGGGCTTTTCTGCTTCTTCGCGTTTTGGTACTTCTTCTTTGGGCTTTACCTTATCGAAAAGCTTGTATGTGGTGCGTAAAACCTTGAATTCGGTACGTCGGTTATAGGCGTGACAGATTTCCTGTTTCTCGACCTCCTCAAGGCGCAGGATGAAGCTCTCCGTGAGTGTGTCGCCTTCGTGCAGGAAGTCGTTCTGCTCGGCCATCTTGCGGGTGACTACCTTGGGACGTTTCTCGCCATAGCCAACGGGGGTGAGACGTTCTGCCTCGATGCCATGTGCAATGAGGTAGTTGACTACACTCTCGGCACGGCGCTGGCTGAGTTTCTCGTTATATTCATCCTTGCCACGAAAGTCGCAATGCGAAGAAAGCTCAATGGTGACATTGGGATTCTCGTTGAGCAGGTCGACCAGGCTGTCCAAAGCCTGTGTGCTGTTTTCGGTAAGTGCGGCACTGTCGAACTCGTAGAACACGTTGCGGATAAGCACGGGGTTGTTGATGCTGGCCAGCGGGAACTGCAGGACAAACTCCTGACTGACACTGCTGGTGTCTACGTGCAACTCCTCCTTGTGGTTCAGGTAGCCGGTGCAGGTGCCCAGGAAGACGTAATCCACATTGGGCGTCACCTCCTGTACGAAAGAGCCGTCGCCATGCACGCTGAGTTTCTGGTACGTACCGTCGTTGCCCACCATATAGACCAGTCCTTCGGGCAACTCGTAGCCGTCCTTCTCATAGACCCATCCCTTGACGGTATGCACAACATCCGGACATTCAAAGGACATGATATGATCCCATCCGCGTGCATCGCCTCGATTGGTTGAGAAAAAGCCGCGATTGTGCAGCCCTTCGAAGGTCATGCCGAAGTCGTCTCCGTTGCTGTTCATGGGCACCTTCAGGTTATCAATCTGCCAGGTGTCTGCTATGGTATCGCGTCTGGCCCTGAAGATGTCCAGTCCGCCCATACCCACATGTCCGTTGCTGGAGAAATAGAGGTCGCCATTCGGACGAAAGGCAGGGAACATCTCATCGCCCTCAGTATTGATGGGTTCGCCCAGATTCTCCACACCGCCCAGGCCGCCGCCCTCTGTCAGGGCAATGCGCCATATATCCTTTCCGCCCATGCCGCCTGGCATGTCGCTGGTGAAATACAACCATCTGCCATCGGGCGAGACGGCAGGATGTGCATAACTGGAAAGGGTGTCCTTGGTAATCTGCAGCAGCTGCGGCTTGCTCCATGTTGCATCGCTGCGCTGGCTGGTGTATATCTCGGCATAACGGGGATAGTCGGCATCGAAGGTGCAGCGGGTAAGGTACATGGTCTTGCCGTCTGGCGAGAAGCAGCAGGCGCCCTCCTCGTAGTCGCTGTTCAGCTCGCCCTCGGCTATCTCGGGTGCCCCCCATTTACCCTTGTCGTCTTTCTTGCTAAAGAATATATCGCTGCTCTTGGTGCCGGTGATACCGCTAATCTCGTTTCCAGTGGCCTGTGGGCGTGTGGTGGTGAGGAATATCTGGTCGGCATCGGTGCCCCATAGCATAGGCGAGAAGTCAGCACGACGGCTGTTCAGGATGGGCTCCTTCTTTATGGTGTACAGCGTGGGTTTCTTCTTCCAGATAGGAGCCTGCATACATCCCTGCACGCCATTGACGGCAAGGGGGGCTTTGGGCACCATCTCCAGATAGGTGTTATAGCTCTTTATGGCAGCCTTGTAGTCGCCCTGCTTCTGTTGCAACTGCCCCAGATAGAGCCATGCAAGGGTGTCAGGATATTCATATCGGATGGCGTTCTGATAGGCACCGACGGCCTTGGCCGTATAATTGATCTTCTTGTAGCACTCGCCCATCTTCCAGGCTGTCATGCCACGTTTCGCCTTGTCTGTGGTCTTGGTGCGGGAATAGGCCTTCTTGTATTCCGAGGCAGCAAAGGTGTACTCGCCAATGGCATAGTACTGGTCGCCCTTCTTCAGGTGATTGTCGGCACCACAAGAAGAGAGCAGGCACCCTCCTATAACAGCTATAAGAAGATAAAAGGAGATAGAAGGAGATAAAAGACAATTGTGTTGTCCTCTATCTTCCGTCGCTGATAAGTGGTTGTCTTCCTTTATCTTCCTATATCTACCTAACATATTAAACGTGAAGTATTCTATATAATAACGTATGAGACCTACTTTTTATTGCCCTTTCTTGTTTTTACTGGCTCAACGGTTACACTTATCTGGCGTGGATTCCTGTCGTTCATGACAGATTTGACGATATCCGTCACCATCTGCTTGAGCTCCTCCAGGAAGGTCTGAGCCTGGTAATCCTTGCGTTCTATCATCCTCAGTTTCTTCTCCCAGAGACCCGTCAACTCGGCGCTCTTGAGCAGCTCCTCGTGGATAATCTCTATCAGTTCCACTCCAGTGGGAGTAGCCCAGAGGCTCTTCTTCTCCTTGCGGATATAATGGCGGCGGAAGAGTGTTTCTATGATGGCAGCGCGTGTACTGGGTCGGCCGATGCCGTTCTCCTTCAATGCATCGCGCAACTCCTCGTCCTCTACCATCTTACCGGCCGTTTCCATAGCGCGGAGCAGGGTCGCCTCGGTATAGGGCTTGGGCGGCGTGGTCCATTTGTCTGTGAGCGAGGGGATGTGCGGACCGCTCTCGCCCTTCTCGAAGATGGGGAGAAGTCCCCCTTCGTTCTCTCCCGAGGGGGAGGGGCTTTTCTCTTCTGATTCAATCTTTTTGAAGACAACCTTCCAACCCTCGTCTGTCGTGACGCGTCCGTTGACGCGGAAGAGTACAGATTCCTCCTCGCCCTTCTTTACCTCGCCGATAACGGTGGTGGTCTCGAAGAGGCAGTCGGGATAGAAGGCAGCGATAAAGGCGCGGGCAATCAGGTCGAACACCTTCCACTCCATCTCCGTAAGTCCCTGGGGCGCAACACCTGTGGGGATGATGGCATGGTGGTCGGTAACCTTGCTGTTGTCGAATATCTTCTTGCTTTTCTTCAGCGGCTTGCCGCCCAAGGTCTTAACGATCTCGGCGTAAGGCTGCGCGCCTGCGTTCTTGGTGATGTACAGGCCGTTCATAATCTGAGGGCACTTGGGGTAGACATCATCGGGCAGGAACGTGGTATCAACACGCGGATAGGTGGCAAATTTCTTCTCGTAGAGACTCTGGATGAGGTTCAGTGTCTGGTCGGCACTGAAGCCGAACTTCTTGTTGCAATCCACCTGCAGGCTGGTCAGGTCGTAAAGGCGGGGCGGTGTCTCGAAGCCCTTCTTCTTCGTAACAGAGAGAACGGTAAAGGGGTTGTCCTTGATGGCCTCCAGAACATCCTTGCCCTCCTGTTCGGTGGCATATTCCATCTGGCGGTAGATGGGGCCTTTGCTCTTCAGTGTCTTGCCCTGCTTGGCTGCCTCGGCTATCTCGGCAGCTTCCTCGGCTTCGGCTTCCTCGTCGCGCATGATGGCGCTGAACTTGACATCCCTGTATAGGGTAGAGAGTATCCACGACTGGCGGGGGACGAAGTTCTCTATCTCCTTCTGGCGGTTGACAATCAGTGCCAGGGTGGGTGTCTGCACGCGACCCACACTCAGCACCTGATGTTTGCCAAAGGCATATTTCTGGGTGTAGAGGCGTGTGGCGTTCATACCCAGCAGCCAGTCGCCGATGGCACGCATCAGTCCGGCCTCGTAGAGGCTCTGGTATTCCGACTGGTCTTTCAGCTTCTGGAATCCTTCGCGAATAGCCTCTTCCGTAAGGCTGCTGATCCAGAGGCGTTTCACGGGGCATTTGGCCAAAGCCTTCTGCATCACCCAACGCTGGATAAGCTCACCTTCCTGGCCGGCATCACCGCAGTTGATGATCTCGTCGGCCTGACTCATCAGGGAGGCTATGGTGTTAAACTGTTTCTCAACGCCCTTGTCAGCCTTCAGCTTAATGCCGAAACGAGGCGGAATCATGGGCAGTTGGCTTAGGCTCCAGCTCTTCCAGAGCGGAGTATATTCATGAGGTTCCTTCAGCTCACAAAGGTGGCCGAAGGTCCATGTTACCTGGTATCCATTGCCCTCCATATATCCGTCGTGCGAGGTATTGGCCCCCAAGACGTGAGCTATATCGCGGGCTACAGATGGTTTCTCAGCTATACAAACAATCATTTATATATATATTTTTTTTAAAGTTGGTCGTTCAGCCGTTCGGGGGCCGCCACCTTCTTCTTTCGTTATAACGTTATTTCGTAATCTCGACTCTCCCTCTCCTTGGGAGAGGCTGTCCCTAATCTTGGCCGTTGGCTATTGGCCGTTGGCCGTTGGCTATTGGCCGTTGGCCGTTGGCTATTGGCTGTTAGCCGTTGGCTTTTCAATAACCTTTAACCCTTAACCTATAACCTTTAACCGTTATTAATCTCTAATCCCTAATCTCTCTAACAACGCTGCGTACCGTTCGGCCACCTTCAGGTTATGATGGTGTTTCTGCACGAAGGCTACGGAGTCGCGTTTGGCTTGCGCCAGCCTTTCGGGATGCAGCACCAACTGCTCGAGTTGGCGGTATATTCCTTCTGCGTCGCAGGGCAGGTCAATCATAGGGAACAGCTCCTTCTCGCCCAACAGCTCGTATGCCTCAGGGACAGCAACGGTAGCTGCCACAATACCCTTGGACATCGCCTTGAGGGCATTCATGGCGTAGCACGTATACAGTTGGTCGATAAGTACATCGCTATTATCCATCAGTCGGCAATATTCGTCGTAGGGCACATTCTCGGCTTTGTTGATAATCACCCTGTCGGGGTAATCGTCTCGGAGCTGTTGCAGCACAGGCCACAGGATGTCGGTACCTTTCTCGTCGCCACGTTCCTTCTGTATTCCTATGAAGAAGCGAACTGGCCCAGTGGCCTCCTGGATATCAACGGGTGTCTCCGGCATATCCATGGATAAGGGTACGAAGCAGGTCTTCTCTGGGAAATAATGATGCAGGCAGGCCCAGTATTCGTAGCCCGTCCCTATGAGCAGATGGCTGGTCTCAGTCATGTGCTGACTCAGTCTTACCACATCGGGCTGGTTGAGCCACATATCAGCCATGCTCACGGCAAATTCGTTGGTCCGTTCCTGCTCTCCGATATTGAAGTCGCTGCTCCGGAACAACTTGGCCTCCTTGCATCCCTTGACGTAGTAATGACTGATTCCGAGGACGGTGGTGATGGTATATCTGTTCCGCTTGCGGATGTAATCATAGAAGAAACGCTTCAGATTAGGTTTGAACTCCATCATGAACTGCCCATTGAAGTCCACAATGTCGTATCCCCTGAGTTTGGGCAACAGCAACAGCCATCGAAGCAGGTAGATGACGGCACCCAGTTTGCCCGGCCCGCGCTCTATGCATATATCCACGTGCATACGGCGCCATCCGCCACCGGTACCTACGACCAGTGCCTCGTGACCAAGCTGTCGCAAGCCTTGGGCCAACGTGTAACGTGCATTGCTGGCATCACCTATGAACAGAACCTTCATATTATTGCTGTGCTGTATTTCAGAAATACCTCTTCTAACTGCATTGCCACCATCTCTGGCGAGGCAATGGCCTTAACGGCGTCTGCGAAACATTGGGACGGACATATGCCCATGCATTCCCTCATCTTTGCAGCAAGGCTGTCCGCATCGCCCGTTCGGGCTATCAGGCAGGCACCCGCTATGCGTTCCGACTGAGGCGTCACCTCGGTACTGACAACGGGGATGCCGGTTGACATGGCCTCCATGAGCACCAATGGCTGTGCTTCGCTTCGCGAGGGAAGGATCAGTGCGTCGCAGTCGTATAGCAGTTGGCGCACCGCGGTTTTGTCAATCTCGCCATGCAGCGTGGTACGCGAGGGGAACAGTTGCTTCATCTCCTCGCTTCGGGTGCCCCTGCCGGCAATATGCAGTTCGCAGCCCTTCATCTCCCCGAATGCCCGACTCAGGACATCGTAGCCCTTCAGACGGAGCCCTGCCCCGTTGGCATTACCCAGACAGCAGAAGCGGAAGGGGCGCCCCTCGATGGGCATCCTGTCCCTGTAGGCATAGAAGTCCACATCTATGACATTCGAGACGGCCTGATACCTATAGTCCTTCCCAAAGAAAGGCTCCAGATCTGTCACCAGTTCCTCTGCCACAGGGATAACACAGGTGGCATCCTGGTATGCACGGATAATCAGGTCCTTCATCCATCGGTGCTTGGTCCACCCTGTGCCGAAGTCCTTCTCGAAGAGCGACTTGCTCAGATGCTCTGTGATAAATACAGGACAACCCGTATCCTTGCCTATCCTTGTGGCGGCAATGCCTGCGTTCTTGCAACAGTGAGCGTGGATGATATCAGGCATTCCGTATTTCCTGACGTACTTGCGGAACATCTTCCGGACCTGTCTGATCCATGATTCGGTGTTGTAGGCCACCAGCTTGGGAATGTCGCGATGGTAATGGCGGAACACCTCTATGCCCTCCATTTCCTCCCACCAGTAACCGCCATGAGCCGTAAGGTAGAGGCTCTTGTCTAAGGTGGCTCCCAGCTGCACACACGCCAGGATACGGACCTCGTGTCCACAACCCTTCAGGGCCTTGGCCTGATCCAGGCAGAACAGACCTCCGTGAGGGGGGAAAAAAGACGGTATCTCCAGTATGTGCATGTCTCGTAGATGTTTTTATCTCTTGCAAAGGTATGAATAAGCGGGGAAAAAGCCAAAGTCCTCTAAAGTTTTTGTGCTTTATAGTTGGCTGAATGTGTTTTTTTTCGTTCGAATGGTGTTTTTTTGGTTTCAATTCATTACCTTTGCCCTGAAATACAATAACATGAAACTAAGTTCTATCATTCATACTAACTGGCTGGCGACTTTCCGCCTGAACTACCATGCTGGAGGATGGAAGGCTGTACGTCGGTTGCCCATCAGGGTTTACGGCCCCTTGAAGTTTTCTCTCGAGGGGAGATTAATTCTCCCACGTGACATCAGGAAAAACATGATTGTCATCAATGCCGACCACGAGGATTACACGGCGTCCTCGGGGAAGGCCGAACTGAATATTCAGGGAACGTGGAAGCTGGGCGGCGGTCTGCATATAGGGCCCGACTGTTGCATCGCAGTAGCCGATGGAGCCTGTTTGGAGACAGGAGCAGATACATACGTGGGTCGGGATACACAGATTCACTGCTATCACCACGTTAGTATTGGCAACGGGGTATTTGCCGGCGAGATGTATGTCTGCGACAGTACCATCCATCAACTGTTCTATGACGGCGTGGAAAAAACTATGCACGGCCAGGTGGTTATTGGCGACGGCGTTTATCTGGGCTTTAGAACGATGTTACTCAAAGGCACTGTCATCCCTGCCCGTTCTGTGGTAGGAAGCGGAGCCGTCTGCGCCTCGGATTTCAGTAAGAGTGGGGCAGAGAAACTCTTCATCTGTGGTAATCCAGCCGTCGTGAAAGCCCAGGATGTATCAGCAAAGTTTTAGCGCCCGATGATCAGAATCTCCTTTATCATAACCTATTACAACGAGCCGCAGGCGTTGCTCGAAGAGTGCATCCAGAGCGTCCTGTCGCTGCCCTTGCGTCCTGATGAGCGAGAGATTCTGGTAGTAGACGACGGCAGCAAGGAGCCACTGTCTGATATCAAGGGGGTAAGTATTGTCCGTCAGGAGAACCAAGGCCTTTCTGCTGCGCGGAACAGAGGGTTGGAACTGGCGCAGGGCGAATATATCCAGTTCTTGGATGCCGATGATTTCCTGTTGCCCGATGCATATGGTCAGGTACTCGGTTTGCAGTCCGAACAACAGCCGGATATGCTGATGTTCGGCTTTACCCATAAGATTCCCATGAGGAGAAGTTGCCTGAAGGGTGTCGAACCCTTCCGTAGCGGTATAGCGTTCCTGCGAACCCGCAATATGCGCGCCTCGGCATGGGGCTATCTGTTCCGTAGGAGCATCCTGCAGGATTTGCGTTTCTATCCCGGCATCTTGCACGAAGACGAATTGTTCACCCCACAGCTGCTGCTAAAGGCAGGCCGCCTGTTGGTAGCAGACATCCCGGCATATTATTATAGGATAGGCATCACCACCATAACGCATCAGCAGGAACAGACACATGTGCAGAAAAGGCTGAACGACACGTTCTTTGTCATCCGTCAGTTGAATAAGCTGGTCAGAACCCTCCCCGATGAGGCTCGCGATGCGCTGGCACGACGTGTTTCGCAGCTGACTATGGATTATATATATAATGTCTTTCGGCAGACCCACGATGGGCAGGAGCGTCGTGCTCGTATCTCCGCGCTCAGGGAGGCAGGCCTCTATCCGCTGCCTGTCCGCACCTATACTGTCAAGTACTGGCTCTTTGCCCTAATGAGCCACTTTTTTTAAGGTTATTTAGATTAGGGATTAGGGACAGCCTCACTCCGGCCCTCTCCCAACGAGAGGGAGAGTCAAAAGCCGTTGGCCGTTGGCTATTGGTCGCTGGCTATTGGCTATTGGTCGTTGGCTATTGGCTATTGGCCGTTGGCTATTGGCTTAAGCTCTTTAACCTTTAACCCTTAACCTTTAACCCTTAACCTTTAACCCTTAACCCTTAACCATTATTAATCTCTAATCCCTAATCCCTAATCATTTTAAAGAGGATAATCCTCGAAGGCGTATAGAACAGTTGAGAGATAGCGTTCGCCTGTATCGGGCAGCAATACCACGATCTTCTTGCCCTTGTTCTCGGGTCGCTTGGCCACCTGGATGGCAGCATAGAGGGCTGCTCCGGCAGAGATACCCACCAGCAGACCTTCCTGCTGAGCAATCTCACGGCCTGTGCGGATAGCATCGTCGTTCTCCACGTCGAACACCTCATCGATAACAGCGGCATCGTAGGTCTTGGGCACGAAGCCGGCACCGATACCCTGAATCTTGTGTGGACCGCTCTGACCGCCATTCAGCACTGGGCTGGACTTAGGCTCCACGGCAATCACCTTCACGTTGGGGTTCTGTTCCTTCAGGTACTTACCTGTACCGCTGATGGTACCGCCGGTTCCTACACCGCCGATGAAGATATCCACCTGACCGTCTGTGTCGCGCCAGATCTCAGGACCCGTGGTGGCATAGTGCTTAGCGGGGTTGGCACCGTTCTCGAACTGCTGCAGGATAACACTGCCGGGAATCTCGTTGCGCAGCTCTTCGGCAGCGCGGATGGCACCAGGCATACCGTCTTTACCAGAGGTGAGGCGTACCTCAGCGCCATAAGCCTTTACCAGGTTTCTGCGCTCAACACTCATGGTTTCGGGCATGGTAAGGATAAGATGGTAGCCCTTAACGGCCGATACCAGTGCCAATCCTACGCCCGTATTTCCGCTGGTGGGTTCTATGATGGTGGCGCCGGGCTTCAAGATACCTTTCTGTTCAGCGTCTTCGATCATCGCTAACGCAATACGATCCTTTACGCTGCCACCGGGGTTGAAAAACTCTACCTTAGCAATCACAGGGGTCTCCAGACCCTTTGCCTTTGAATACTTGTTGAGCTCCAGAAGTGGGGTGTTGCCGACGAGCTCGGTCAGCTGTTTTGCAATCTTTGACATAATCTTATCCTTTTTTTTTATATTGGTTAATACCTTTTCTTATTTTTTCTGCTGCAAAGGTACGGCGATTTTCTCATTCCCACAATCCCCTTTGTGTGTCATTTTATATACCACATGTTTGGTATTCGTGCCCAAAATGGGGTTTTTGTATAGTAAAGGGTATGGGAAAATAGCTCATAAACAAGAACGGAACTGGCCATTTTCTATAGCTGGAATGCTGTGGTAACGTAGATGTTACGTCCTTTCTGAGGAATGTGGTTCCAGTCGGAATAGGTGGAGTAATGGCGGTCGAAGAGATTCTCTACGCCAAGGTTCAGGTCGGTGTTTAGGCGTCCGAAGCGGAAATGGCCACCGATGTTCAGATTCCAGACGGCATAGCCCGGTGTGGGCGTCTCGCCATAGAGGATACCACAATGGCTGTTACGGGCAGCCAGGCGAACACCGCACTGGGCAGTGATGTTACGCCACAGGAACTCCAGAGTACCCTGATATGTCAGAGGTGCAATGAGCGGCAGTCGGGCGCTGCTACTCTCACGTCCATAACTGTATGTCAGGCGGTTCTTCCACGTGAGCCAGCGGAAAGGGGTATAATCGAACGTAAGGGAGGTGTTGAAGATCTGTGCACTGGGCAGGTTCTGATATACCTTAACGCCAGCCGCTCCAATGGTCATGGCTGAGAGGCGGTTGTCAGGTCGGCCTATGATATAATTTTGCAGGAAGAAAACGTTGCCCTTAATTTCAATTGATAATTGATAATTGAAAAATGAGAATTTGGCAGCGGTATTGACTTCAATGGCAGTTTCGTTTTTCAGATGTGGATTGCCGATGTAGTCGTAACGGTCGAAGGTGTTGTTCAGAAAGTAGCCATATGACTCGGTGACCGTTGGTGCGCGCATGCCCAAACCTGTGCCTAGACTCAGTTGATAGTTGACTGCTGACAGATGATAGGTGGCTGCCAGACGTCCGATGAAGCGACTGTTGCCTCTGTCCATGCCGGGGAAGTAGATGCTGAGTGCCTGAAAGCCCTCGTCACTGCCTAAATGCTGACGCTGCCAGGCCCCTTTAGCGGAGAGACGGATTCTGTGATGCTCGTTTAGATTGATATCGTCATTCAGGGCCACGCCGGCGTTGATAGTGGAAACATCGGGCCAGGTGAGCATATACATTGGGGCAGCACCGCCAGGATACATAGTCATGTCGGCAAAGAGAGTGTTATAGTAGGCATCGTAGTTGAGTTGATAATAATGTGCCCCTCTATTGCCCTGCAGCAGGCTATACACTCCTGCCGTCTGACTGCGGCCCGGCATATCCATGTGTATGATGACGTCGGGTCGTTGCGTATCGTCCATGTCGTGGAGGATGCGGTTGTAATAGGCTTTTGTCTCGCTGCGGTAGAACCATCCCTGCATATTCTCTCGTCGGAAAGAGAACGCCGAGATAATGCCCTGTGCCCTCTTCACATCCATATTGAGTGCAGGATAACCCACATCCGTAGCGATGTCGTAGATAAAGGTGCCCTCTACGATATGATTGTCAGCGAGTTGCCAACCGATATTGGCAAAGGCATTGGTCTTCCGAAACTGCGAGAAGGGAAGTTCCTCACCTCCACCAGCCTTGTAATTACCGGCATGGCGATAGAACAAGCCGAAGTTGGTGTAGAAACGATGCGATGAGAGGGCGGCGTCGGCGCCATAGACCTGCACGTTGCCATTCGACTCATAACCCGCAGACATGTTGTATTCCGATGGTTTAGCATCAAAACCTACGCGTCTTAGCTTCAGATCCAGGCTGCCGCCGATGTTACCCGTTGCCTGAGGATTCCCATCGAGACCCGAATTCAGCGTGATACGCTGCAGGTTGCCGCTTTCCACATAAGAGGTTACGGGATCCATCTTGTCGGTGCAGGCATAGAAAATCTTCATGCCGTCTATGGTGGTGGACACTCGTTCGGTGGACATACTGTTGACAACTGGCTCCCAGGCATAGCTACCCCTGCGCACCATCTCAACACCAGAGAGCTGGGCAAGGTGCTCGTCTATACTGGCCACACGTCCCTTGGCGGTAGCCTTCTTGCCTGTGTCAATAGTAGCAGAAACGACCACCTCGTCGATGGTTGTTTCATGGGAAATAGTATCGCTGGGGCATAAGAGCCCTATGCACAAGGCCCATGTCATCATTAGCAAGCAGATTTCGTTATTAAATAGTGATTGTCCAGAATAGGTCGCTCAGTTCCTCGCCGCCAGCTACCGTATTGCCGTCGGCATCCTTTATGTGGAGGTGAATATCCCATAGTCCCGTCATTGTCAGGTTCAGCTTGCCCTGATAGCTACCGTCGGGCTGAAGGGTAAGTGCCTCGTTGTTGGGTGAGGAATGGTTACCCATATCGGGCATGGTAGGATAGATGCCAATGGTGAACTGTTCCTCTGCCAAGGGGTAGGGGGCTTTCTTGTCGGCTCCCTGCTTGGAAACATAGGCCTGGATGATGTTGTTACCTGCCTGGAAGTTGTTGGGGTTGATCAGAGAGAGGTAGTAGGTCTGATCGTTGTACTTGAACGACTTCAGCCACGTCTGTCCCTGCGTCAGTGCATTTACGTTTGTCTGTGTAGGCTCGTGAACAACAGACTTGCCGTTTGTGCTGACTTTATACGAGAGTTCCCAGAAACCACTGTCGCCGCTGCTCATGACGTATGAGACCCATGCCCGCTGTACGGCAGGGAAAGTCTCGTTATAAAGCGTGCTCTCCGTAAGGGTGGGAGTGGAATGTTGCATACCCATGGCCGTCATGGTCATCAGCGGAGTGATCTCCGTAACAGAGAAGTCACGGACATATCCTTGGTTGGAAATCTTGGTCACGGCAAAGAACAGGTCGTTATATCCCACATGCAGCTTTCCGTTGGCAGCATAGACGCTGACGGCATACTTACTGTCTATGGTGTCGCGCAACGAAACAATTTCTTTGACATAGCCATTGTTCAGGAACGAATATGCCAGGAATGTCTCTTCTGCATTGCAGCACTCGTCGTCCACCTCGGGGATGGTGATGGGGACAGGCCCGTCATCGGTACCACTGCACGACCAGAATAGGGCGGCAGCAAAAAGGCTGATGATATATGGTATATGTGTTTGCTTCATAATCGTTGATAATCTATTGTTTTTTTATTTGATGTCATCCTGTTTGGTCTGAGGCCAAGGAGCGATGGTTCTGGTTTGGATATCACCCTCGCGGAAGAGCACCTCCACCACCTTCTTGACAGCGCAGAGGTTGCAGCCGTCGCAGTGGTTGAAACGGTACTTGCCGTATATATCGCCACATGCAACGGTGCCTTCCTGCGATTTGAACTCATCATATACCTCGCGGGCTAGACGCAAGTGCTTCTCCTTGTCGCCGCTGGCGTAGAACCCCAGGGCCATGATGGCACCCGTGAGGGCTCCGCAGGTGCCCTGCGAGAACTCGTGGCCGATGCCGCCCGAGAAGCTGTCCGACATGCTCCGCAACTGCTGCTCGGTAAAGTCGGAACCCAACGTTGATGCTATGGCTGTGAGTGAGATGGCTGAGCATCCGTAGTGCTTACCTTGGCGGAGGGCTATCTGTCGTTGCGCCTCGGCTACAAGTGAATCCAATGTCTGGTGAGGCGTGGTTGCCCGGAAGGCTGGCGGGAAGGCGCACCGCAGTGTGTCGGCGCTGACCGTTTCCGCTGCCATAGCTACGGGCACAGAGGCAAGTGCAGCCAGTATAGTGAGTTGTTGATATCCCATAAGTTATGGAGTCCTCTCTCTAATCCCTAATCTCTAATCCCTAATCCTCTTCTGTGGCTTGAAGCTGCCACGGACAATGCGGTGCTCGAAGGTCTGCGTATCCTTGAAAAGGTTATACATGGGGCAGATTTTCTCTACAGCCTCGATCCATTCCTTTACGGTCCGGTCGTTCTCGGGTGTCAATGCATGCAGGGTGTAGCGCACATTCTGGGGAGCGATAGATAGGTTCTCGTAGCCTTTGCGACCGGCACGTGGGTCCCATTCGGCCTGAACGGTCAACGAGATAGAATCCACGTCGAGTCCGCGTTCTGCAGCCTGACCCAGTGAGATGTGGGTAATACAGGTACCTAAGATACCCAGCACGCCCTCTATGGATGTCATGCCCAGGTTGGTACCGCCCAGATAGGCAGGATTGTCATGTACGATCAGGTACTTGTCGTTTACCGTCAGCTGACGCACACCGTTGGGGAAGACCTTCACCCAGGGCCCCTGCTTCACCTCCCTGGGTTTACGGTCAGCGGCACCTTTGTTGTTCTTGGCCAGTTTCTCCCACTTGGCACGACTTGCCTGCAGAGCCTGACGCTTGCCGTGGATATATTCGCGCAAGCCGGCCAGTGTCTCGCCACCTACCTTGCGTTTCCGGGGTGAGTCCTTGCGGTCGATAATCAGCTGGGGTGTCACAGCAGCCTTCACCAGAGTAGCTACTGCCGAGTTCTGCTCTGCCAATGTGGCCAGTTTCTCCAGTTCGGCATCAGAGGCCGGTGAGTCAATATAAAGGGTATAGAGAAAGTTGCGGGGATAGGCTACGCGGCCTGTGGGTTCTGTGTCGGGACGACCATGAATCTCTATGGTCAGCGAGTCAATGTCGATACCCAACAGGGCAGCCTGATTCAGATAGCTGTCAGCCAGGTCAGAGGCAAAGACGGCCTGAGCCGTTGTGGGTGTATCAACACCTGAATCCTGTCCGCCATGAGCATAGCCGCAGTCGCCAATGTAATGGAACTCGCGGATGCGCAGTTCTCTTACGCCTGAACGGTTCTTGGCTACCACGTTGGCTGTTACCGTAACGGGCTGCAGATCATCGGCTGGGATGGCATTCCATGCCAGTAGGGCTCCCCTGCGCTCCCTAAGGTGATTACGAAGTGAAGGAGCGTTCTTCTCCAACTGTTGTTTGGTGGCATCCTTCTTGAAAATATCCAGAACACCTTGTGCTGAAATAGCAGATGAAATACCCAAAAGGGCAATAAATACAAATGGTTTATTTACTTTCATATTGATGTTTAATTATATGGTTTATTACTTGTTTTTTGCATTAACACGGTTGATTCGACCCGTAATCTTCTGGGCATTTACTACCAGATTGTAGATGGGACAACCGCGTTCTGTGTCGGCTACGAGTTGACGGATGACAGCTTCTTCACGTGGACTGTTGATGAGAACCCTCATCTTAATGTCTGTAGGATACGAGGGAGTGTCTTCGAAGCCCTTGCGACCGGAACGTGGGTCAAGCTGAGCTGTAAGAGATACCTTTAGTGTGTCCAAAGGAATCTGGTTGCGTGCGGCTACCCCTTCTGCTACATGGGTAAAGCAGGAGCCAAGCAGGCCAATATGACTCTCAACAGCCGTGGGGCCTAGATCATTTCCGCCCAGAAACTGTGGGTGATCCTGAATAACACGATGGTGGCGTACCTGTAGCACTACAGCACCCGAGCTTGGATTGATGAAGGCCGTTGGACCATCGGGACTGATAAAGCTTTCTGTCTTGAAAGATGTAAACTCATTAGCACGCGAGTAGGGATAGTCGTAAGCGTAACCGCCAAATTTAGAATGGTCTGGACGCTGTCCGCTTTCGCGTAGTTTCTTGTTGGCCTCGCCCTTGCGTGTCTCCCACTCTATGAATTCACGCAGTCCTGGCTGGTATGAGGGTGGAATAACCAATTCCTCGGGACTTTTTGTGTACTCGACAATTGTGTTGACATTATGAGCACGTATAGAGAACTGGTAAAGAGGAGAGTTCTGTTCGGCCAACAGGCGAAGGTTTTCCAACTTCTCGTCAGAGGCGGGAGAGTCGATATAGATGGTATAATCAATTCCCCAATCCTGGATGCCTGGCTTGCTCTTTTTGACATTGATGGCTAATGAGTCTATGGCAATACCCTTAAGAGCAGCCTGTGTAACATAGCTGTCTATAAGGTCACCGGCAATAGCAGCAATGACATGGTCGGGAGTTCCGATGCCTAGATCAAACCCTCCATTGTTGTATCCACTGTCGTTGAGATACTGATGTTCACGGATGATGACGTGGCGGGTACCTGCTCGCTGTTCTGCAACGGCAAAGGCCTTTAGAGTAACGGGCTGTAAGAGGTCTGTAGGTATAGAATTGAACTTCTTAACGGCTTTCTTCCTTCTGGCAAGTAAGTCCCGGAAGTCAGGTGCAGACTTTATGGCCTTGCGGAAATAGGAGGCATCAGTTATTGCACGGTTCAGTCTCTGGTCGTTCTGTTGTGCCAGTGCAACGTTCTGTGCTGCCAACGCAAGAATGGCTAATAGATATATGTTTCTTTTCATTACTTTACTACTAACGTGATTTTACTTCAGATAATTATTCTCTTCCTTTGTATGGGTTTTCTGTTATCTCGCTGCCGTCATAACCGTAGTTTTGCCAGAGGTTGGGATTTACCTCTCTCTGAGGCTGTGGAATGGGGTAACGGTAATGCTTGAAGTCGATGGTCTGCTTCTTGTATTCGGGATAGTCTGTTGCCAACTTGCTGTTCTTGATGGTCTTCACCAGTATTTTCCAGCGTTTCAGATCCAGCAGATGTTTCTGCTCCAGGGTGAACTCCCAACTGCGTTCCTGAATGATGGCATTGCGGAATCCCTCGTAATTGAGGCCTGCTGCCAGGTCATGAGGCTGTGCGGTACCATTGATATCCTCGCGGAAGGCACGGCGGCGAACCTTGTTGAAGGCTTCGTAGGCTACGCTGTTGGGCTGACGGTCGCGTTCGTTAATGGCTTCGGCCAACACCAGATACACTTCGGCAAGACGTATTACCTGACGGTTCATAGCTCGGTCGGCGGCACTGGTCTCTGGCGAGTCGTGGTCTATATACTTGTTGTAGCGCGAGTAGCCTGATTCCTTGATGCCATCGCCATCGGCATCATAGTAGAAGTGGAAGTAGCTCTGAGTAGAGGGGCGCCACAGTGAGTCGGCAAACGATACGTCCTTGCGCTGGTCGCCTGGCAGATAGGAATTCTCTACGGTGTTGTCAGGCCCCGGTGCTATGTGGGGCAGTGCCACACTGTACGATGTAGAGAAAGAGCAGTGGCAGAGGTGGTTGTTGCCGGATGCATCATTATTGCGGGTGCTGGAACCCAGATAGAATTGGATGGCAAAGATGCTCTCCTTTCCGTTTCGGTTCTGGTTGTTCCAGTTATCATAGAAATCCTCTTCCAGTGCATATTGGTTAGAGTCGATGACCTTCTGTGCATATTGTGCAGCCTTGTCGAAGTACTCTCTACGCTGCTCATCGTTCAGATTGTCATCTACCTGTGCCCAAGTCAGATAGACCTTTGCCAGTGCTGCGTTGGCGGCTCCACGGGTGGCGCGTCCTATGTCACCCTGTCCGTATTCACTTACCTCTGGCAGCTTTTCGGCTGCGTCAGTCAGGTCGTTGACAATCTGCTGATAAACCTCTGTTTCTGAGTTTCTGACCGCATTAACACCTCCGCCAATGGTGGTGACAATGGGTACCGGGCCCCACAACTGTACGGCATAGTTCAGATAGTAGGCACGCAGGAATTTGGCTTCGCCTACTACTTGGCGTGCAATCTTTTCGGATACGCCGGCTGGACGGGCTTCCAGTTTGGCTATTACATCGTTGGCACGTGCCGTTGATGTATATATCGCCTGCCAAAGTTTGGTAATGTAAGAGTTGCTGCCGTCCCAAGAGAGCAGTCCCAACATACCGCCACCGCCATTGGGGTTCTCGCCAGAGACGGTGGTCTCCGTCGGCAGGTCTATCAGGTACATAAAGGTGGTGGCCAGTTCTATGTCAGAAGCATAAACGGCATTGACCAGCGCTTTGGCATCTTCGTCACTCTGAGGGAGGTTGTTCTCGGCCAGCTCGCTCAGGTTTCCCTGATCCAGTGATTCGCAGGCGGTGAAAGCAGAGATGCTAAGTCCCAGTGCCAGGGTAATGGCAGTATTATATATGGTAATCTTCTTCATAATGCTAAGTCTTAATGGTTTTGATGTTTAATACGACAGTTTTACACCGAAGGTGAATGTACGGGCTGAGGGATAGGTACCGCTGTCGGTATAGCCGCTGTACTCGGGGTCATAACCGCTGTAGCTGGTAATGGTAAGCAGGTTCTGAGCCGATGCATAGAGGTAGAGACCCAGTTTCTGTCCGTTCTTCAGCTTTGGCTGCAGATTGTAACCTAACTGGATGTTCTTCAGTCTCAGGTAGCTGGCATCCTCGATATAACGGCTGTCCAGATAAAGGGCTGTTGAGCTGCCTACGTAAGCACGGGGGATGGTGCTGCTGGGGTTGCTTTCAGTCCAGCGGTTGAGCAGGTTGGCTGATCCGTTGTAGCTGATGTTGGGAGTCTCCAGCGCCTGCTGCAGACGGTTGTAGAGCTTGTTGCCATAGGAACCTTGGAAGTTGAGGCTGAGGTCCCACTTCTTGTAGCGTAGCTGTGAAGCAAATCCGTAGGTGAGCTTAGGTTGTGCCGAACCCAGTATCACGCGGTCGTTCTCCTGATCTACCACACCGTCGCCGTTCTGGTCAACCCACTTGGCATCTCCGTATTCGATGGTAGCCTTGGTAGAGGGTACGGGTACCTTGCTCAGGTCATCGCCCTTCTGTACTACGCCGTCAAATTCCCATCCGTAGTATGTTCCCAATGCCTCGCCTACACGGATGATGGTGTTCCCGCTGATAATCTCGCTCTGTGAGCCGCCCAGGCTTGTCACCTTATTTGTGTTGTGGGCAATATTGGCAGAGGCGTTCCAAGACAGGTCTTTCTTCTGAATCAGTGATGCGTTCACGGCAAACTCCACGCCTTCGTTCGTTACGTTACCGATGTTGGAGAGCTGGGTGCTGAAGCCTGTTGTCTGCTCTACGGGAATCTCCAGCAGCAGGTCGGAGGTCTTCTTCTTGTAATAGTCGAAGACAAAGCCTACACGTCCCTTCAGGATGTTGAAGTCGAAACCGAGGTCGTAAGATGTGGTGCTTTCCCACTTTAGGTTGTCGTTGCCTAGGCCAGAACGGTAGTAGGCTGTGTTCTTAGTACCGCCGAAGAAGTAGTGGGTGGCAGCGTAGGTCGAGAGGAAGCGGTAGTCGCCAATCTCCTGATTACCTACTGTACCGATGCTGGCGCGCAGCTTCAGGTCCTCTATCCACTTGATATCCTTCAGCCACTTCTCTTCGTTCACGTTCCATGATGCACCCAGAGAGGGGAACCAGCCCCATTTGTTGTTCTTGGCAAACCGACTGGAACCATCGGCGCGCAGGGTGGCTGTCAGGTGGTAACGGTCGAGTAGCGAGTAGTTGATACGACCGATGCCGGAGTAGAGGACAGAGTTAACGAAGGCAGACTCTGTGGCAAGGTTCAATGAGCCTGATTGCAGGCTTTGGTAGCCCAAGTTCTCGTTAGAGAAGTAGGCTGTGGAGCCATGCAGACGCTCGTTCTTTTCCTGCTGATAGGTATAACCGCCCAGAACTTCCAGTTCATGGATGCCGAACTTCTTGTTCCATGTCAGTGTAGCCTCAAACTGGTCGCTTTCTGAACGTTTTGTTCCGATGGCACCGTAGCCGTTAGAGTTAAAGCCTATCTGTGAATATTCGCCACCGAAGATATTCTGGCGGGTGTTGATAATATTGACAGAACCCTGAGTGCGGAGACGCAGGCCGGGGATAATCTCCCATGAGGCGAAGCCAGATACCAGCACATTGTCGCTCTTGGTCTCGGCAGATACATCCACCAGGTCGGCGATGGGGTTGATAGTGTGTTCGTTGCGCACGAAGTCGCCTGACTCGAATGGATTCTCGTAGTTCCACGAGCCGTCTGGGTTATAGACCGCTACGGCTGGTGAGGAACGCAGAGCTTTGTCCAACAGGCCGCTGAAGTTGCCGGCCATACCGCGCAAGCCCTGCTGACCGTCTCGTGTCGTCTTGGAAACATTGGCCTTTATCCCCACCGTAAGGTTCTTGAAGAGGTCACGTTCGTAGTTGATGCGGCCACCGAAGCGGGTAAAGTCCGTACCACGGACAATTCCGTTCTGGTTGACATAGTTGCCAGAAACCAGGAATCGTTCCTTGTCTCCTCCACCGCTTATAGATAGCTGGTGTTGCTGAGTGGTGGCTGTGCGGAACAACTCGTTCTGCCAGTCGGTACCCTTACCCCAAGAGGCTACTGCCTCGGGTGTTACTCCTGTGGCTTTCTTCTGCGCATCGGTGGCCAGTTCCAGATACAGGTCGCCCCACTGCTGAGCATCCAGCAGGTCCAGCGTCTTGCGGACATTAGAAACGCCGATGGAATAACCGTAGTCTATCTTCAGTTTATCCTTCTTGCCCTTCTTGGTGGTAACGATAATCACACCGTTGGCTCCACGCGATCCATAGATGGCCGAGGCTGAAACATCTTTCAGAACCTCTATAGATTCAATGTCTGATGGGTTGATAGATGCCAGTGGGTTGAAGTTGCTACCGGCATAGCTGTTGCCTGTGTTGGTAGACGAACTGCTGTTGTAGATCAGCACGCCGTCTATAACGTAGAGGGGTTCGTTGCCACCGTTGATGGAGTTGCCGCCTCGGATGCGGATGTTGACAGAGGAACCTGGCTGGCCAGATGAAGATGTGGCGTCAAGTCCGGCTACTGCACCGCCTAATATATTGTCTAACGAGGTAGATACTTGCAGCAACTCGTCGTTTTTGACGGTTGTTACGGCACCTGTCAGTGCCTTGCGTTTCTGTGTACCGTAGCCTACTACAACGACCTCGCCCATTTTATTGGCGTTATCCACTAGGGCTATCTCTACGGGTTCTTCGAAGTCGTAGACATCAACATCCTGCTCGCGGTAGCCTATGTATCTTACTTTCAATGTCAGAGGGGCTTCCACATTGCTCTCTAACTGAAAGTTTCCGTCCAGGTCGGACACTACACCTTCCAGTTTGGTTGATTTGATAGTTACCGATGCACCTATCAATGGTTCGCCGGTGCGGGCATCTATGATATGACCTTTAATTAGGTTCTGAGATAAGGCCAATAGGGGGCTGATCGCAACGAATGTTGCAATAAATAATCTTTTTACCATAAGACAAAAATATGTGGGTGTTTTTTTACTTCAGATTCAACAATCCGTATTCGTGATTGTACTTAGTGCCGGTCGATACTACCCAGCTAAGGAAGCGGTTCACGTCTTCGTCGGCATTCTTATATCGAACGCCAATCTTCTCTACGGTAACCTCCTGCACCTTGCCATGTTCCAGGGCGTCAATAATCTCGTCTAACGTTCCCTTGCCGGAAAGACTCTCCTCAAGGTTCTTCTTAACATCCAGTCCTATGATGGTTAAATCTTCCTTAAGATGACGGCTCTTCAGGTCAAAGATGTTAGGCAGTGCGTTGAACGAAACACCCAGTGGGTCTTTTGCCAAGGCGGTGTTCAGGAACAGGTCATCGCCCGAGATGCGCTTACCGCGGAAGCTGGTGCTCTCCTCGCCAAAATTGTGTGCAAACGAGGTGGCTACCGATGTGTTGTTGCTGCCGCTATAGATAACAAGTTTCTCGAATTGTTTGATTTTCTTTACGTCCTCGTCGAAATCGTCGTTCAGGAAGTAAAGTTGCTTTAGTTTCTTCGAGTTCAGATGCTTGCCCTCCAGTACTTTTGCAGCCTCGCTGCCACTGGCCGTGATGGGTAAGACGGCGAACTCGCCAAAATAAACGATATGGTTGGTTGTTTCTGTGTTTGTTTCGCTATTGTCGAAAACGACGTTCAGGTCTATGTCATCCTGATTCTGGCCTGCTTTGGCTATTCTGAATTCAACGTTGGGTTGAGTCTTTGCATACTCAGTAATCCATTTCTCTACCAGCGGACGTGCAAATCTGGGTGCCTTCACATAATGCACACTGGTTACGTTGCTTACGCTGGCGTCTGAAGTGGTGTTGTTGTTACTCTCAGCCCAAGTATTGGCGGTATGGATGTTCAATAAAACTGCTATGGCTAATGCTATTCTTTTCATAATTTTTCTTTTTATCTTGTTCTAAACCTATTATATAATACACTCTTTCTTTTCCTGCTGTCATCATCATCGTATAACAACAGCCTTGCATTCGCATTCGTTTCATTGTCTTCATAACTTTATTATTTATTTGTTGTTTCTTTTTCTGGTGCAAAGGTACGGCGGTTCTGGAATCCCCACAATCCCCTTTGTGTGTCATTTTATATACCACATGTTTGGTATATCCGGGAAAGCGGGTAATTCCGTTACTCATATCAGTTAGAAATGGGGTTGTTGAAAATTGGGCAGACTATTCTTGGTCAGCACATATTTTATTTATATCTTTGCGCGGAAATTTTTGACTTTAAATATAAATAATGTACAGAACTGTTATGAAAACATGTTTTTCTATGCTTTTTGCAGCTGTAATGCTGCTTGCGACTTTTCTCTGCTCTGGATGTACCGGTAACTCCGACGTCCCTTCATCCAGTGAATTAACCGAAACCGAGAAGGCTGAACTGCTTGAGCGCGCTTACGTTTATACGCTGCCCTTGATGCTCATGGATGCTACCTACATTCACATGACCAACGTAGAGGAGCCCATCGGTCAGCAGGCACCTGCCAACCGCCTGATTCATGCCCGCGTACTGGCCAATGCCAATACCAAGGAGGTGGTTACTCCTAACGTGGATACCAACTACTCTCAGGTGATGATGGACCTCTCTGGCGATGCTCTGGTGTTGCGTCTGCCTCATACCGACCGCTTCTGCCTGGCTCAGATTCTGGACGCTTGGAGCAACTGCATTGCTGCTCCCGTGGCAACCGATATCAAGGGCGAATACGGATACTACTGCTTCACAGGTCCCAACTTCAAGGGCACCGTGCCTGACAATATGGTTCATATCGCCAGCCCCACAGACCATGTATGGATGCTGCTGCGCACCGTTTGCATGGGCGAGAAGGACCTGCCAAACGTACATGCCATCCAGGACGAGATGCGTACCTATATGCTCAGTGACTTCCTGGCTTCAGGCACCGAGTATACAGGCAAGGGTACACACAATCCTGACTACGACTTTGCTGCGCCTGTAGACTACATCATGACTATGCCTATGGACAAGTTCTTTGCCCGTGCCAACGAGCTGATGCTTACCAACCCTCCTGCAGCAGACGATGATGAGTGGCTGAAAGACCTGAAGCGCATCAATGTAGGTCCCGGCCTGAAGTTCGATGCTTCTATCTTCGGCAGCAAGGCTGACGAGATGTGGAAGAACCTCGTGACCAACATTATTGCCATCACAACTCCCCGCAGTGAGAAGTTTGTTCAGCCCAACGGCTCTTGGCAGTTCTATGGCGAGCCCATTGCCGAGTTCGGTATCGAGTACTACTATCGTGCCTTGATAGCTGTAGCTGCTCTTGCCGCCAACCCTGTCAGCGTGGCTGTCTATCCTCGTGCTAATGTGGATTCTCTGGGTAATCACCTGAACGGTAATCACCACTATCGCCTGCATATCGATCCTGCAAACTGGCCCGAGACCAAGGATTACGGTTTCTGGAGTGTTACGCTCTATGGCGAGGATAACTTCCTCTATGATAACCCCCTGAACCGCTATAACATCACTGACCGCGACAAGTGGGAGCGTAACAAAGACGGCTCTCTGGATATCTACATCTCTCACGAGCAGGATACCGAGCATCCCAACAACTGGTTGCCTGCTCCGGCAGATGATTTCCATCTCATCTTCCGCATTTACAATCCTGTTGACCGCATTGCCCACAACAAGTGGAAGATGCCCGTCATCAAACCGCTGGATTAAATCATAAAGAAACTTTTCGATAATGCCTCCTCCCGCAAAGGGAAGAGGCTTTTCTCGTTTGAAAAGAATGTATATTCAGGAAAAATGAGTAATTTTGTACCCAAAATCCTGTAGGAAATAAGAATAATGATGTCTCAATTCTCAATGTTCAATTCTCAATGTTCAATGTTTAAAAGGTCGAAACTGCTCTTGGGCGATGAGGCTATGGAGCGCATGGCCCGCAAACGTGTTATCATTTTCGGTGTGGGCGGCGTAGGTTCGTGGTGCGCTGAGAGCCTGATACGATCGGGAGTCTGTCATCTGACTATCGTTGACTTTGATAAGGTGGATGTCACTAACGTCAACCGCCAGCTGATGGCCACCACAGAAACAGTGGGAAGGGTTAAGGTGGATGCCCTGCGTGAGCGCCTGCTCAGCATCAACCCCTCGGCAGAGATAACAGCCCTGCAGCAGGTCTTCACTGCCGAGACGGCCGAGAGCTTCCACCTGGAGGAATACGACTACATCATAGATGCCATAGACTCCCTGAAGGATAAAGCTGCGCTTATCCTCCTGGCAACAAACACTCCCTCCTCGGAGGGAGATGGTGGGAGGGTTAGATTTTTCTCTTCTATGGGCGCAGCCCTGAAGCTGGATCCTACACGTATCAAGGTGGCTGAGTTCTGGAAGGTGCAGGGTGACCCGCTGGCACGTGCACTGCGCAACCGCTTCAAGCGCGACAAGCAGTTCCCCCGCCATAAGTTTCAGTGCGTTTACAGCGACGAGCTGTTGCAGCCTCGCGAAGAAGGGAAGGGGTCTATTGTTCACATCACTGCCGTTTTCGGCTTTACGTTGGCGGGGCTGGTGATTCAGGACATTGTTAAAGATGCTTAAGGGGTAGGGTGGGGCGTACCTTTGACTAACGTCGAAGATACTTCCGCTCGGGAATAAAAAGAAAATCGAGTTTTTCTTTTGTATTCCGCTATTTTATTCATACATTTGTCAGCAGAAAACTTTTCAAGGCTGAAACCTATCATGAAAAATAAGATAAAATATATTCTTTTACTGGTTGTTGCTGCTATATTCCTTGTTTCTTGCGACAATAAGGAGCGTAGCATCGTGCTCCGTAGCGAGGCGGACCTCTCTGGGCTGCGTGTAGGCGTGTCGTCTGGAAGCTTTTTCGATATATACCTAACGCCACGCAAGGATATTACGCTGCATCGGTTTATGACTTTGTCTGATAACCTTCAGGCCCTGTTGAACGGCAAGATTGATGTGCTGCTGGAGAGCGAGGTGCTCTTTAATTCTGTTGTCCAAAAGGAACAGGGCATAAAGATTGCCATGAAGAGCCCCTTCTCCTTCCCTGCAGGTATTGCCTTCAGCAAGAAGGATGTGGAACTGGCACGTTCCTGCTCTGCCGTGCTGAAAGAGATGCAGGCGGATGGTACGATGCAGCGGATCAAGGATTTCTGGCTCAGCGAGAAGTATATCTCGGTCGATGAGCTCCCCGCGATTCCGCCTGAGCCTAAGGGCAAGCCCCTGAAGGTGCATACCTGCACCACGATGGCGCCCATCTCTTTTCTGGTGGGAGACAAGTGGTACGGCATAGAGGTGGATATAGTGCGGGCACTGGCGGCAAAGCTGCAGCGTCCCGTGGAATTTGAGTTTATCGATTATTCTTCGGCTATCCTTGCCCTGCAGACGGGGGCATGCGATATCATGATGGGCTGTATATTTATTACGGAAGAGCGGCAACAGCGCTTCCAGTTTGCGGAGTCCTATCATGCCTTCTCGGGTGCCTACTACGTTATCGATCAGGAGGCCAGAGAGAAAGGTGCCGGCTTCTGGGCTAATGTGCAGGAGAGCCTCTGGCGTAACCTGATTGTAGAGAAGCGTTGGCGCTTTATCGCTCACGGATTATGGGAGACCATCAAGATCAGCACCCTCTCTATCCTGCTGGGATCCCTGCTTGGGGTAGGCCTTCTGCTGATGACCCGCAGCCGTCGCAGATGGGTTCGCGCCATAGCAGGCGGCTACAACTGGTTTGTGGCCTGTGTGCCGCAGTTGGTGCTGCTGCTTATCCTGTTCTATGTAATCTTTGCACAGAGCAGCCTCTCGCCCTGGGTGGTGTCTGTCTTTGCCTTTGCCATGACATTTGCATCGGCAGCCAGCGGTATTTATGCTACTTCGCTGAATGCCATTCCTCCTGGTCAGACGGAAGCGGGCCTGGCGCTGGGCTTTACACGCCTGCAGACCTTTATCTACATTGTGTTCCCTCAGGCAGTCAGCCGGGGACTCCCCCTCTATAAAGGACAGTGTGTCAACCTGCTGAAAGGTACGGCCATAGTGGGCTATATCGCCATCGAGGACCTTACCCATGCCGTGGAGATTATCCGCAGCAGGACGTTCGATGCATTCGTGCCTCTGCTGGTTATTACCATTATCTATTTCCTGTTGGCCTGGCTGCTCGGTAAGCTGATAGAACTGGGTATCCCTAAAAAACATGTGTTATGATTACTGTTTCTCATCTTAGCAAGACATACTACAATCCCGACGGCACTCCATTCCCGGTGCTCAAGGATGTCAACTGCCAGATACACCCCGGCGAGGTTATCTGCATCATAGGTCCCTCCGGTACGGGAAAGAGCACCTTCCTGCATATGCTGAACCTGCTGGATCCCCCCACAGGCGGTAGTATCATAGTGGATGGCGAGGATATCCTTCGCAAGGGCTACCCGGTGCACAAGTTACGCCAGAAGATGGGAATGGTGTTCCAGAATTTCAACCTCTTCGAGAATATGACCGTTCTGGAGAATGTGATGTTTGCTCCCTGCAAAATCCTTAAACAGAGCACCGAAGAGGCTCGCAAGGAGGGTATGACGCTCCTGCGCAAGGTGGGTATGGCCGAGAGAGCCGATGCCTATCCCGACAGCCTTTCCGGCGGTCAGAAGCAGCGTGTGGCCATAGCCCGCTGTCTGGCCATGAAGCCCAAGGTTATCCTCTTTGACGAGCCTACCTCGGCGCTGGACCCTACGATGGTGGGCGAGGTACTTAGCGTTATCCGTCAGCTGGCTCAGGAGGGGATGACCATGCTCATCGTCACCCACGAGATGAAGTTTGCGCGTGACGTCAGCACCCGCATCTTCTACATGCAGGAGGGTGGTATCCACGAGGACGGTACGCCGCAGCAGATCTTCGAGAATCCTGTACACAGCGCCACAAAGGCCTTTGTGCAGCGTATTCGCAAGGAGGTCTTCGAGGTCAACGGGCAGGATTTCGATTTCTTGGGAATGTACACGGCCCTGAACCGTTTCTGCCTCAAATACAATATTCCCGAAAAGCATCAGCAGGCAGAAGACCTTATCCGCCTGATGCTGGAGGATATTATGGTCTCCTATCGTCCTATAACCGTGCGTATCACCCAGAGCGAGTTATCTTCGGTTACGGCCCTGGACTTTATGGTGGAGCAGCTTGACACCACACCGCTGAGCGATACGCAGCGCGAACGTCTGGCACCTCTCTGTCGCCAGGTGGTGGAAGAGCCTACCAAACGCGGTTTCCGTGTGAAGCTGATAATATAAATATGTACGAAGAATAAATAAACGACTGGATAATGAAAAGAAGGCATATAGATACAGACCTGCTGGACCGCGCTATCATCTTTGCCGTTCAGGCTCATAAGGGCGTGGAGCGTAAAGGTAAAGGTTTCCCCTATGTGGTGCATCCCATGGAGGCTGTAGAGATTGTGGCAACGATGACGAACGACCAGCATATGCTGGCTGCAGCTGCCCTGCATGATGTTATAGAGGACACAGATACCACAGCCGATGACCTGAGACGCGAGTTCGGCGAACGTGTGGCTCTGCTCGTAGAGGCCGAGAGCGATATCCAGATAGAGGGCGACCGCTCTGAATCATGGCATGCCCGTAAGCAGGCTGCCATCGAACATCTGGCCCATGCTTCGCACGATGTCAAGGTAGTGGCACTGGGCGACAAGCTCTCTAACATGCGTGCCATCGCTCGCGACTTTGCTATGCAGGGCGATGCCCTTTGGGATCTTTTCAACGTCAAGGACGTCAAGGAGCACGAGTGGCACTATCGCGGCTTGGCCGAATCGCTACGCGAGCTCCAGGATACTTTTGCTTACAAGGAGTTCGAACGACTCATAGAACAGGTTTTTGGAAAAAAGTAAGGCATGATGAGAATAAATAATAGGATTATAAGGTTCAGGGTCTTGGCCGCCTGCTTTACACTTTTCTGCAGTGTGGCTATGGCGCAGAAGGATGTCTTGGTGTTCACACCCCAGTGGACGGCACAGGCCCAGTTTGCGGGTTACTATGTGGCCGAGTCTAAGGGCTTCTACCGTGATGCCGGGGTGAAGGTGCGCATAGAACATCCCTCTGCCACTCAGCCGGCTATGGACCGCCTGCGTCGGAACGAATGTCAGGCTACTACCCTGCAGCTTTGTCAGGCACTGGAGATAGTTGACGGGGGCATACCCCTGATCAACATCCTGCAGACATCGATGAACAATGCCATGGTTATCGTCTCTGCCCGCGGCAAGGACCCTCTGACGCAGAAGGGCGAACGTGTGGGCATCTGGAGCGTGGGCTTCGGCCAGCTGGCTATCTGCATGAGTGTCAAGGATAAGCTGAACTACCAGTGGGTGCGCTTTGCCCAGAACGTCAACCTGTTTGTCTCTGGAGCCCTGGATGCGACACTGGCCATGAGCTATAACGAGTACTACCAGTTGGTACAGGCGGGCATCCAGATGACCGACAAGAATGTCTATCGTTTCTGCGACCACGGCTATAACGTGCAGGAGGATGGCGTATACATGTCGCGAGAATATTATGAGTCGCATAAGGAGCAGGCACACCGTTTTGCCGAGGCCAGCAAGAGAGGGTGGGAGTGGGCTGCCCAGCATCCCGAGGAGACATTGGACATCGTGATGCAATATGTCAAGCAAGATCGTATCGCCACGAATCGCATTATGCAGCGCTTGATGCTCAAGGAGGTGCTGCGTCTGCAGGTAGACCGCGAGTCCAAGAAGCGCGAGTTCCGCCTTCGCCCGGATATGGTGCGTCAGGCCAACAGCCTGATGGTAGAGAACAATATGATCAAACGCGAAATATCATACGACGAACTGATAAGTAAAGAATGAATAGAATAGTAGATTATATCCGACGAAAACTCTCCGTCAGGGTCAGCCTGTGGGTGGTTATCTTTGCTGCACTTATCTTCATCAGTGCCCTTGGCTTCTTGTTCTATCAGGCTCGTGCTGCCGTACGTCAGGAGGCTGTCAACAGGGCCACACAGATTCTTGACAAGACATCGTTGCACGTAGAGAGTATCATGAATCGCGTAGAGGTGGCCTCCAATATGACCAGATGGCTTGTCCAGCATCATCTCAGTTCGCCAGACTCTATGTTTGTCTACAGCCGGAGTGTGCTGACGAACAATCCTGATTTCTTCAACTGCTCCATAGCTTTCGAGCCCTTCTTCTTCAAGGATCAGGGACGCTACTTCTCGGCTTATTCCAAACGGATGAAGCATATGGCTACGGACAGCGTACGCACCATCCAGGGCGGTAGCGACAACTATCAGTATTTCTACTCTGACTGGTACCTCATGCCCACGCTGCTGGATCAGCCGTGCTGGACAGAGCCTTATGTGGATCTGGACGTTGCCACCAATAACCGCGAGACGGTGACTAGCTATTGTCAGGTTATCAGAGATGACGCGGACAGGGTGGTAGGTGTCATCAACACCAGCCTTTCCCTGAACTGGCTCTCTCAGCTTATCGATGCCGTCAAGCCCTATCCCAACTCATACAGCATCATGATAGGACGTGGCGGTACCTACTTCATACATCCCGACACAACGAAGATTACCTGTGAGACCATCTTCACACAGACATTGGAGCAGCCCGACACAGCCATGTTTGCCCTGGGCCATGCCATGCAGCATGGCGAGGAGGGTATGAAGCACATGAGCATAGACGGCAATGACTGCTATGTGTTCTACAAGCCCTTAGGACATACGGGCTGCAGTATGGCTATCATCTGCCCCGAGAGCGACATCTTCAGCGGCTTCAACCGCTTGCGCAGTGCAGTCATGAGCATCGTCTTCGTGAGCCTTTTGCTGATGCTCTATTTCTTTATCCGCATCATCACTCGCGAGCTCAGTCCTCTACGGCAGTTGGCAGAGGAGGCCGAGACCATCGCATCAGGAAAGTTTGATGCCCAATTGCCCGTAACGAAGCGCACAGACGAGATAGGACAGCTGAGCCACTCGTTCTCGGGCATGCAGCGCTCATTGGTGAAATACATCGAGGAACTGAAGAATACTACCTCGCAGAAGGCTTCGATAGAGCGAGACCTGCACATCGCAAACCGCATCCAGATGGGTATGCTTCCCACGGAGTTTCCCACATATCCCGATCGCGAAGACGTGCAGATCTATGCTTCGCTGGTTCCTGCCAAGGAGGTGGGCGGCGACCTGTTCGACTTCTATTTCCGAGACGAGAAGCTCTTCTTCTGCATCGGTGACGTATCGGGCAAAGGTGTTCCCGCTTCGCTCTTCATGGCGGTTACCAGAAGTATCTTCCGCACCGTTTCTGCTCATGAGTCGATGCCGGACAGAATCGTTACCACCATGAATGAGACGATAGCCGAGATGAACAAGAACAATATGTTCGTAACGCTCTTCGTTGGCGTCCTTGATCTGCCTACAGGCCACTTGTACTATTGTAATGCCGGTCATGATGCACCAATGCTCCTCGGGGCAGGGGTCGGGACACTGGCTTGCGACTCTGGCTTACCCGTAGGTATTAGACCTTCGTGGAAATATACTTTGCAAGAGACACATATCTTCACGGGAACCACCATCTTCCTCTTTACCGACGGACTGACCGAGGCTATGGATGCCAATGCCGAACAGTTCCGTATGGAGCGCATCAACGAGGTGGCAGCTCAGACGCTTGCCCAGCAGAAGAACGAACCGAAGCAGCTCGTAGAACTCATGCAGAAAGCCGTTGGCCAGTTTGTGGGCGATGCCGAACAGAGCGACGACCTGACGATGATGGCTATTCAATACATCAAGCAGCCAACCGATGTGCGGATGCATAAGAATATCGTGTTACGCAACGACACACAGGATGTCCCCCGCCTGATAACCTTCGTAGACGAGGCCAGCCAGCTGGCAGGATTCTCCTCTGAGGATACGGCCAAGGTGCGGCTCGCTGTCGAGGAGGTGGTGGTCAATGTGATGAATTATGCCTATCCCACAGACACTCATGGCGATGTGACGGTCGAGGCCTCGTTGTACGATACGAATCTGACGTTCAGGATTATCGATAACGGAGTGCCCTTCGATCCCACCGCCCTTCCGGAAGTTGACACCACCCTTCCGGCCAGAGAGCGTGCCATCGGCGGACTTGGCATCCACCTGGTGCGCCAGATTATGGATACCATCCAGTACGAACGTATGGGCTCGCTGAATGTCCTGACCCTGATAATAAATCGTAAACCTAATAAATAATATACAGTTATGATACAGACAACAATCAAAGAAGAAGATGGCAACATGGTTGCTGTCCTGCAAGGTAGCCTCGATACGGCTGCAGTACCCGAAACCGAAAAGGCCGTGCTCCCTCTCTACGAATGCGAAGGGAAGGATATCATCATTGACTGCACCGACCTGACGTATATCTCATCAGGCGGTCTGCGTATCTTGCTCAGCATCCTCCAAGATGCAGAACGTAAGGGCCATGATGTTTATATCAAGGGTGTCTCTAATGATGTCCGTGCCGTATTTGCCATGACAGGCTTTGTCCACATCTTTAAGTTCAAATAGACTGAGTATCGGCTCATAAACTTCTAATCTCATGAAATACGATCTTGATCCTCACTGCGAGATGCTCATGCAGCAATACCGTGACCTGCGCCCCACGCTGGAAAATCTGGCTCAGGAGGCCTATAGCCTGCTGCGTCAGGAACTGAGTGAACAGGGCATTTATGTCACTGCCATAGAATACAGGGTGAAGAAGGAAAATTCTCTGGCGGGGAAACTGGAGCTGAAAGGGGCAAAATACAAGACCATCCAGGATATTACAGATCTGGTGGGACTGCGTGTCATCACTTTCTTCTCTGACGAGGTGGATAAGGTAGCAGCCATTGTCAAGCGTATTTTCGACATCGACTGGCAGGATAGCGTCGATAAGCGTAAGTTGCACGAACTGGACTCCTTCGGTTACAACTCGCTCCACTACATCTGCCGTCTGAAAGAACCCCAGCTCCCAAACGACGAGACGCCCAATCCCACAAACGACCCAACCAGACAGATACGTTTCGAATTGCAGATGCGCACAGCCCTGCAGCACGTGTGGTCTACCATAACGCACGATACCGGTTACAAGGGCGATGTGAAGATTCCGCCCGAATACCTGCGACAGTTCAGCCGTTTGGCGGGAATGATGGAACTTATCGATGATGAGTTTAGCCGCTTGCGCATTGTGCTCAACGATTACCGCCGTCAGATACAGTCGTTGGTAAAGAACGGCCATCTAGACGAGGTACCTCTCTCGGCTGGCTCCTTCCGCAGTTTTCTCGACCTTCAGCCTTTCCGTCGGCTGAACATGCGCATTGCAGCTGTCAATCAGGCCGAGATCTATCCTGCCTCGCTAATGTCCTTCCTGCCTGTGTTGGAATCGTTCGGTTTCGAGACGTTGGGTGATGTTCAGCATTTTATCGATGATAACAGCGATGATGCCTACCAACTGGCTATCTCGCAGTTGGCTATCACCGACCTCGATATCGTCTCCTCCAGTACGGCCTTGCTGAACCTATGTCTGGTTCATGTGCTAAAGAGTGGAGGTGGGCGCGAAGGGCTGAAAGCCTTCTACGACATCATCAATGGAGAGACACCTGCCAACGGCATGCTTGCCGATATAATAATGGAGCAGGCTTCCATCTTATCTTTCATGGAAAACAAATCCTAATCCATCTTTGGCCTATGCCATAGTGTAGAGTTGAAAGTTTAGAGTTTAGAGTCAGTGCTTCGCTTCGCTCAGAGTTGAGAGATTAAAGATTAGAGCTTAGAGTCAGTTGAAAGTGCAAAGTTGATAGTACAAAGCCAAAGTGCGCGTAGCGCCCTCAATTCTCAATGTTCAAGGCTGCGAGTAAGCGAGAGCAATAACAAGCTCGCTTGATTATTGCTGAGCGTTAGCAGGCTCGAAACGAAGTTTCAATTTTCAATTGTCAAAAGTCTCAACTATCAACTATCAACTGTCAACTTAAGAAGCACAGCTTCTTTATATTTCCTTGAAACAGGGAGGCGGTCATCGCCTATGATGACGTTGTCGTGCTCTATGCCTGTGCAAGCAGAAAGGCGCACCAGATAAGAGCGGTGGATGCGCAGGTATTCCAGGCCAAGCAGTCGCTCCCAAGACGAGATAGGGGTCTTGTTACGGAAACGACGGCCGTCGGTAGCATGAATCCATACCTCCGTATCACAACTTTCCACATACAGAATCTCTTCCTTTGTCAGCGTCATGCTCTGGCGGTTGCTGATAAAGGTAATCGGCGCGTTGATGACAGACGAGCCGTTTTCTTGTCCCTCCGCTTTAACGCTCTGTAGGTCGCTGGCAAAGGTTATGGTCTCTTTGGCTTCGGGCAGGTGTTGGCCAAGAATCCGTCCAAGGCCATAGTCGCCAACCGTCATGAGGGTGAGTACGGCAAGCAGAAAAACAGGATTCAGCAGCGTTGCGGGAACAGAAAATTCTGTATCAGTCATCTGTCGGTAGTCATATAGGATGACGGCTTGGGCAATATGAACGGCCAGAAAGGCCATTATCAGCACAAACATCAGAATAAAGAAAAGCGACCGGGCAACCTCCAGCTTTTTGGCGCTGAAGTTGGTATGGGCAATCATCTGACGGAAGATAATGGCAACGGGCAGCAGGGAGGTGCTGAGCATCAGGGCCTCAGCCATGCGGTAACCTATGCTGCATAGCACGATGGCCAGTAGCAACAAGGATGCAGCCCAATAGAGCGAAAAGAATGCGAATCGTTTCATACTGCACGCAAAGATAAGCATTTCCTGCATACAAAAGCCATTCCGCGGGGTGTAAAAACCACTTATAGGGGGATTCGGAACCCCAACAGAGGGTTTTGACGTGCAAAATATTTGGTCTGCCGCGCGTATCACAGTACCTTTGCACCAGCAGCTGCAAAAATAACAACCCCCTCCAACCTCCCCGAGGGGAGACTTATAATTCTTGGCCCTCCCCCTCGGGGGAGCAGGGAGCGAGGTCTTTAATGTTAAACTCTAAAAACTTTAAGTATTATGATTTCTCAGCTTTCAGATTTTTTCATCATGGGCAACATCTACCACATGTCTGTCCTTACCATTTTGCTCGCTTCTGTGTTCCTGGCAGCATGGAAGGCACCCGCCTGGGTATGGAAGATAGGAGTCCTCGCTCTGGCCTGTGGCATCCTGTCTGGTATATACGGTTATTATCAGATATGTGATTTCACACAATCAAACGATGATATCTCTACCACAGTCCTTATGGGCGGGTACAAGTGCATGATGGTTCCGGTAATCTACAGCATCATCATCTTCATCATTTCGTTGCTCATCAACATCTTCCAGTCACCGAGGATATAGTTTATAGTTGAGAGTCTCTCAACTTAAATATAGAACTCGGAGGCATCGATTAGTCCGGCACGGAGGGCGTATTTCGTAGCCTCGTGGGCGGTGTTGATGCCAAGCTTGCGGAAGATATTCTTGCGATGGGTGGTGATGGTGTGGACACTCGAGAAGCGTTGTGCTGCAATATCCTTGGTGGTCTTACCCTGAGCTATTGACTTCAGAATCTCTGTCTCCGTCTGAGTGAGAAGGGCCGGTTGGGCCTCTTCCTGCTGCTGGTTAAGGATAACCTCCAGCACACGCTGGCTGAGAAAACGCGTGTTACGTTGCCCTACAGACTGCAAGGCCACGCGGACCTCGCTGAGGGAACCGTCCTTGAAGAGGACACTGAACTGATGCGAGGAATATACCACACGGCGCATGAAAAGAGGTGTCAACTCGTCGCTCAGCAGTATCCACTGCGACTGGTTGAAACGCTCGGCTACGATAAGAAGCTGATCCTCGTCGGAAAAGTCGAACAGGGTATAATCGAGCAACACAATGGCATCGGGATGCTCGGAAAGCAGATTCACCAACGATGCTCTGTTCCAAGCATAGTATATTGGTTGCTTCTCGTCCTCGCAGATGAGGTGCTCCAAAGCATAGCGGGTGAGCTCTTGATTGTCAGCTATGATATAATCTTTCATTTGCGGATAGGTGTGGTTGGACTACAAAAGTACGGTATTTAATGCAATCTGCCAAATCTTTTGAGGGATTTGGCAGATTGCTTTATAGTTTATAGTCAGTGGCAAGTGGATAGTATTTGAGTATAAGGAACTATATAACTATCCTACTTTAAACTTCAAGACTGCTTCTAAACTCTCAACTTAAATTTTTTCTAATGCCTGAGCCAAATCGTCGATGATATCGTCGATATGCTCAGTACCGATGCTGAGGCGGATGGTAGAGGGCGTGATGTGCTGCTCAGCCAGTTCCTCGGGCGAGAGTTGTGAGTGTGTGGTGGTATAGGGATGTATCACCAGACTCTTCACATCGGCAACGTTAGCCAGCAGCGAGAAGATCTGCAGGGCATCGATGAACTTCCACGCCTCTTCCTGACCGCCCTTGATCTCGAAGGTAAAGATACTGGCACCACCGTTGGGGAAGTATCTTTGGTAGAGCTTGTGGTCGTGATGAGTGGGCAGGGCAGGGTGGTTCACCTTGGCTACTTTGGGGTGCTTGCTCAGGAAGTCAACCACCTTCAGGGCATTCTCTACGTGACGCTCTACTCTGAGGCTCAGTGTCTCGACACCCTGCAACAGGATAAAGGCGTTGAAGGGAGAGATGGCAGCACCGGTATCACGCAGGATGACGGCACGGATTCGGGTAACATAGGCAGCAGCACCTACAGCATCGGCAAAGACAATGCCGTGATAAGATGGATCGGGCTTGGCCAATGTGGGGAACTTGTCGGGGTTGGCCTTCCAGTCGAACTTGCCGCCATCCACGATGACACCGCCGAGGCTTGTTCCGTGACCGCCCAAGAACTTGGTGGCAGAGTGTACTACGATGTCAGCTCCGTGTTCCAGAGGGCGGATAAGGTAGGGAGTGCCAAATGTGTTATCCACGATGAAGGGGATGCCATGCTTGTGAGCCACAGCAGCAACTCCTTCCAGATCCAGCACGTCACTGTTGGGGTTACCGAAGGTCTCGGCATAAACTACCTTTGTGTTGGGCTGGATGGCTGCCTCCAGGGCTTCGAGGTCATTAACATTGATAATAGTATTAGTAATGCCTTGTGTGGCAAGTGTGTGTGTAATCAAGTTATATGAACCGCCATAAAGGTTGTCAGCAGCCACAATATGATCGCCAGCCTGCACAATATTCTGTAATGCGTATGTGATAGCAGCAGCACCAGAGGCAACAGCCAAACCTGCTACACCACCCTCGAGGGCAGCTACACGATCCTCGAACACGCCCTGAGTAGAGTTGGTCAGACGACCATAGATGTTACCTGCGTCGCGAAGTCCGAAACGGTCGGCAGCATGCTGCGAGTTACGGAACACATACGATGTGGTCTGATAGATGGGCACGGCACGTGCGTCGGTTGCGGGGTCAGCCTGTTCCTGGCCTACATGCAATTGCAAAGTCTCGAATCTGTAATTCTTCTGTGTACTCATAATCTTATATAATTTACGATTTGACTATTTACTATTTACGGTTTGTTTTTATTTCGTTATTTCGTCTGGGCGCCCTTCTCGTTATTTCGATATATCGTTATTACTTTATCTTTTAGATTGGCCGCTTTTTCAACTTTCAACTTTCAACTCTCAATTGAATTACGCTGCAAAGGTACGGCAATATGGAAATATCTTCCAAAAATCTTGTGTAATTCGGAATATATGCCTAAATTTGCATCGCAAAAAGAAAATTCTTCCGATCTGGCGGTTCTAAAATACCCCAATCAGAATAAAACACTAAAACAACAAGGAGAAATGACCGATTCATTAGACGAAATTGACTTGCAGATACTCAGAATCCTGCAAAAAAATGCCAAATTGACCACAAAAGAACTGGCTGATGCCGTAAATCTGACCCCAACACCGGTCTTCGAACGTCAGAAACGATTGGAGCGCAAGGGGTATATCAAGCGTTATGTGGCTGTGCTTGATGCCGATAAGCTAAACCAGGGCCTGCTGGTCTTCTGTAACGTAAAGCTGAAGCAGATAAATCACGAGATAGCAGATGTCTTCACCCGTCGTGTTCAGCTAATTCCCGAGGTGACGGAGTGCTATAACACCAGCGGTGCCTATGATTATCTCTTAAAGGTACGCGCACGCGATATGAAGCAGTACCAGGAGTTCGTGCTCAACAAGCTGGGAGAAATCGAGAATGTCGGTGCCATCGAGAGTACCTTCGTAATGAGCGAGGTGAAGCAGAATTATGGCCTGAACCTCTGATTTCTAATCGTCTGACTCAAATTAATCGATTCATGATGGCTTCTTTTCCGGTTCGAAGACTGTTTCCTCTTCTATGTCTTACCTTTTTTCTTCTATCTCTAAGGACAGCGGGAGAGACTGCTGTCCCCGATACTACCCTGATGCGTGAGGTTCGTATCAACGGGCAGCGACAACGTATCAGTTACCGACTGGACCGTCAGCAGATTGATGCCTCGCAGGTACTTACTGCCCAGGGCGGAACGGCCCTGGATGTGTTACGGGCTGTGCCTGGTGTCGTTATAGATGCCGAGGGGGCACTTACCTTCCGTGGCAGTCAGGAGTTCCTGGTTTATGTTGACGGCAGACCCTCGCCCCTCACAGGCACCGAGGCACTGCAGATGATTGGCGCTGCCAGCATCCGGGACATCGAGATTCTGACCACTCCCTCGGCCAAATACAAGACAGAAGGCGATGTTGGTATCATCAATATCGTTACCCGCCGCAGCGAGACAGACGGCTGGGATGTCACGGTCAACGGTACGGCCTCTACATGGGGCACACTCTCGCTTGATGCTAAAGTCAACTACCGCATGGGGCACCATAATATATATGTGGCCGGCCAGGGTTCGGATATCCATAACAAGAGCCAGTTCCAGCAAGAGAAGGAGGCTGTGGGCGTTACGTCCTTTGCCGACGGTACTCGCTTTCGCAACTTCCGCACATACATAGGGCAGGGCGGTTACGAGTTCAATACCGAACGCCATCGTCTGACTGTTGATTTGCAGGGTGGACGCACCATCAATCCCCGAGGTGGCGATATGTTATACGAAACCAAAGAGGGGCTGCAGGAAGCCTATGACCGATATAAGCTGACGAAGTACCTGGCACAGGCTTCCGTTGATTATACCTGGAAGCTGAACGAGCGGGGCGACGAGATCAGCCTTTCCAATCGTCTGCGTTACGACCGCTTCTCGGAAGAGTATACCGAGAGTAATATGTTCTCCCTCGGGGGTGAACGACTTGAGGGAACGCGCGGCTACGAGACAGAGCATCATTGGGACTGCGACGGGGCTCTTTCCTATAAACTGCATTACCGTCCGCAGGGAATCCTCGAGCTGGGTTCTCAGTACACCACCTATAGCGAGGAGGGCGACTATCGCATCTGCTATTGGAATCTGCCCAGTCAGCAGTTTGTATGGCAGGACGACCTCTATGCACCGTTCTATTATCGTCGCCAGACCATCAGCAGCTATGCCCAGGTGAACGATCGTTTCGGGCGCTTGCAGATGGATGCAGGACTGCGTGTGGATCATGTCATAGACGATATGGACCTGCCCACCATCACCAGCCGGCACCGCAAGTACACAGAATTCTATCCCTCGGCCCATCTGGCCTACAATACCCCCAAGGCAGGCACCTTCACGTTGGGCTATTCACGCCGCACTAACCGCCCGGGTATCTGGAAGTTAGAGCCGTATATCACCTACGAGGACTACCATACGCGCATCATCGGCAACCCCGATCTGGAGTCGGAGTACATCCACTCATTAGAGCTATCGTGGCGCAAGACCTTTGGGAATACACAGGTAACTACGACGGCCTATGTACGTCGTAGAACAGGCGTGGTGGATTATGTTCGCAGAGCCTATGATGTGGGGGTGACGCTGGATAGCATCGTCAATGCCGGTAACGGATGGCGCAAGGGGTTAGAGCTGCAGATTTCTACCAAGCCTACCGCATGGTGGCAACTCACGGCCAATGGCGACCTCTCCTTTCATAATTTCCGGGCCACCTACGAGGGCTGTATCAGTCAGCATAGCACCACTGGTACCATTGGGTGGATCAATAATTTCCGTCTGGCCAAGAATACAGCTCTTCAGTTCGACGGGCATTTCGTCAGTGGTCATCATCTTACACAAGGTTGGGAGACGGCGTATGTCTATTTCGACTTGGCTGCCCGTCAGAACTTGCTTGGCGGCAAACTGCAACTGGGCCTTGTGGCACACGACATCTTCCATACCGCCCGCTATCACAGCCTCCGCACGCAAACCCTCCTGAGCAGCGAGACGTGGGTACGTCCCACCTATCCCAACATAGTCTTCAGCATCTCTTACCGCTTCCGTCAGCCTACAGCTAAGGCCAAGTCAGGAGCCATCAGTAACGGAGCCGAATTCGTAGGAAAAGACTTTTAAATTCTCAAGGCTTCAACTTTCAACTTTCAACTTTCAACTTTCAACTGTCAACTGTCAACTCTCAACTCTCAATTAGCACGAAGTGACCTCAATTATTTCATCTTGCCATTCTTCTCGATGGTCCAGCCTTCGCGTTTCGAGAGCAGGCAGTTCTTGCCCTTGAACATCTTGGCAGCTTGCTTGTCACCCTTCAGTTGCCAGTCGAGCCAACTCAGGGCCACTATTGTGAATTCTCCACCATGAGGCTGACGATAAGTGCCGCCGTGGCCAACAGGGAAGTTGGCAGCGCAGGCAGGAACGTGTTTGATCAGGTGGAAGTCGTCCATACCATTTTCGTAGGCAATATCCTCCTTACCACCCAGAATGTAGATGATGGGCGTGTGAATATCCTTCAGTTTCGATTTGTCAGGCATAGGCATGCCGCCAACGGCCTGAGCGCGATTGCTGTTCTTGAAGAGTCCGCTGTTACAGATCATCAGAGTCTTGATGCGAGGGTCGGCACAGTTGTACAGCGACTGCAAACCGCCGCATGACATACCTGCTACGCAGATGTTCTTCACGTCAATCTTGTTATAATAGGGCGACTCGGGGTCGGCATTTTGAGCGATGGCCCAGTCGATGGACTGGATCTGCTGCTCGGTGGTAGACATGGGACCCTGATAGGGCTTCTCCTCCATGGGTATATAGCCGGTGGCTAATACCAGATAGCCGTGAGAGGCAATCTCGTTCAGGAACTTGAAGTGCTCCCAGGGTGAGTTGGTGCAGGCACCGTTACCCCATACAAGCACGGGCAGGCGGTTCGTCTCGTCGAAGGCCGAGAGGTCCTCGGGTACGAAGACGGTGTGAGCCTCCAGGCTTGCCTCTTCCTTCATGATGGCCTTGTATTGTCCTAAGCCTCCATCCTCTACAACGAGCATCTTCTGTGCGCCCTCTATCTGCCACCAGTCGAAGTTGAAGAGCTTCGGCCCCTTGCGGCCGGTGAAGACGAGGTAGAGATCATGACATTTACCATTTACCATCTGGCTTTCAATGGGGGCAGATAGCGTTTGCCATTTCTCCCAACCGCCAGTGCCGGGTACTTCCAGACGGGCCAGCAGCTCACCCTTCACGCTATCAAGGCGTACCTCAATCTGTCCGCCGCGCAGGCCGCTGGCCACGCGAGCCGTAAACTGCTTGGGAGTGTTGCCCTCGAACTTCACGTTCTGCAGCTTGATGTAGTCGCCATTATGAGTCTCTGTCACATAAACGCCAACCTCGTCGTTCTGTTCGGTCTTCACGCCTTTGGAGAAAGCCATTGTCTCGGCCTGCACCTTCTGATAGGGATTGAGAATGGCGATGGGCTTCACACCCTCGTCTGTGGGCATAATGGTGGGGAAACTGCCATCCTCATTGTACTTAAATTCCTCCACGGCTACGCTACGGCCGAAGCCGCCGCCATTGGGCAGTTTGCCTGTGTGGTAGAAGAAATAGCTGTGTCCCTTGTAATCGGCCACGCCGCAGTGGTTGGTAAACGACTTGGTGTCGCACAGCGGCATAATCTCTCCGGCGTATGTCCACGGACCAGTGGGGTGGGGAGCCGTGCTATAGCTGATATGCTCGGGCACACCGCCAGCTGCGTAAAGCAACTGGTATACCTTGGAACTTTCAACTTTATACTTTGAACTATCAACTTTTCTAAGCCAGGGGCCTTCTACATACGAATCCCTATATTTCTTTCCCTTCTCGCGTTTACTCATCATAGGGCCACCGAAGGCCTCCTCCGTCATATCGAGCTTGCCCAATTCACCGCTATATGATATCATATCACGGTTCAGTTTCAGGTAGTAGCACTGCGGATTGCCCCACATGAGCCATGCCTGCCCGTCATCATCAATCAAAACGGTGGGGTCGATGTGGTCCCATGAACCGTTCTCGAAGAGAGGCTTCCCGATGGCGTCCTTGAAGGGACCTGTTGGCGAGTCGCTCACAGCCACACCTATGGCCATACCATTCGAGATCTTGCTATGGGCACAGATGTACCAATAGAACTTTCCGTCACGTTCAACGGTCTGGGCGGCCCAGGCGCGGTCATCGGCCCATGAGAAACTCTCCAGAGCAAGGGGAGAGCCATGGTCAGTCCAGTTCACCATGTCCGTTGTAGAATATACGCGCCATTCCTGCATCCAGAAGAAGTCGGCACCATCCTCATCATGGCCGGTATACACATACATGCGGCCGTCATGTACCATAGGAGCTGGGTCACTGGTGCACCAAGTCTGCACAAAGGGGTTCTGAGCTTTTGCAGTCATGGCTGTCAGAGCCAGCACAACTGCCAAGATTGTTGTTTTTTTCATTTGCTGTATTATTGATTTTGATTATTAACACTCACAGAACTCATGGCCACAACCTGTGCTTTTTTACCTTATTTTGCCGAGTTCGTTGGCAAAGTTATCAAATCTTTGCAAAATAGATACTATTTTACGCATTTTTATTGAAAATTTTTGCTTTTTCTGCCCAACAACCATCCCGTTATCAGATTTAAAGGACTATTTTCTTGGGCTCGATACATCAAATCATATAGCTAAAAGCCCGATATCAAAAGTGATGTCGGGCTTCTAACTTTAGCAGAGTCATTATATTATTCTAGTCTACTATAGCGCCAATTCGAATTCAATATAGATTTCTACAGTGCTATATGTTAGTATCATTATTCCACAATATGATAATATAATCGGATCGGTACCAATACAGCAATATCAGCAAAGTTCCTCGTCTTATTTTAGGGATGAGGTCTGTCCTTGGTTACACCATAGCCCTCATAGTCGGGCATGATGATGATGCAATGGGCTGCATAGTTGGCATATTCTGTCGTATACTCGCTTCCATAATTACGTCCGGGCATGAATACTGCAAAGTTCTGGTCACAAGCCTCATCCCAAAAGCCAGGAACTGTTTTACGAGGCCCTGAAGGCTGGTCCTCTGTACTATTGTGATCTGCAGAAGAAGGTTATGGACTTGCTCAACTGCGGCACGCAGCTGTGGAACAACATGTTCTGCGAGATGCGCGATAAGGGTTGTATCGTCCGTTTCAGGAACGCCAGCGGTAAAACCGTATGGACACTCCCTATCTCCCAGGTTGCCAAGCCCAAGCCCCAACCTTTACAACCTGATATGTTCGAGGCCTTCGCCGCCGCCGACTAAGGCGACAGCCCCTCCTCTTAGGCCCCCTATAAGGGGGCCATAGAGGGGGGCTTAGCCTAACCTTTAATATTCAGGCTTCAAACAAAACGTAACAATAATCATCAATGAAAGCAATGTATAAATCAGAATTGGCAAGATATGCCGGCGTAAGCGCCAATACCTTCCGCCGTTATCTCAACACCCACCGGGCTGTTCTGGCAGAAATGGGTGTGGCCCCCAGGGCAAAGAC